>Ga0255085_1000170_pt1 | contig 19363 bp, 21 predicted proteins | sample Colum_Cont_RepB__FD_188442 | JGI IMG/M metagenome (GOLD analysis project Ga0255085, IMG submission 188442) | Freshwater microbial communities from Columbia River, Oregon, United States - Colum_Cont_RepB_8d | ecosystem: Environmental > Aquatic > Freshwater > River | place: USA: Oregon | collected... | reverse complement strand
CCACCATACCCGTTTACAAAGCGAACAGGAAAGTCAATGAAATCAACGGTCTACCCAGACCACCCCCGCGCCAGTGCTAGCTTTGCGTACCGTCACTTATTGCACTGAAAACGAGGAGACCCCTCTACGGTGCACCCACCGGCTTCGCCGGCATGCTGGCCTCGCCCAAGCTGCCGGCGCGCGACCAGGTCGCCATGCGCCTGACCTCCTCGGCCGGCGAGGCCTTGCCGGCCGACATCGGCGAGCGCTTCACCCAGCACTATGGCGTGGAGATCATCGACGGCATCGGCTCCACCGAGATGCTGCACATCTACCTGTCCAACCTGCCCGGTCAGGTGCGCTACGGCACCACCGGCTGGCCGGTGCCCGGCTACGACATCGAGCTGCGCGGCGACGACGGCCAGGCGGTGCCCGACGGCGAGCCCGGCGACCTCTACATCCACGGTCCGTCGGCCGCGCTGATGTACTGGGGCAACCGCGCCAAGACGCGCGAGACCTTCCAGGGCGGCTGGACCAAAAGCGGCGACAAGTACATCCGCAATGCCGACGGCAGCTACACCTACGGCGGCCGCAGCGACGACATGCTCAAGGTCAGCGGCATCTACGTCAGCCCCTTCGAGGTGGAGGCCACGCTGGTGCAACACCCCGCGGTGCTGGAGGCTGCGGTGATCGGTGTGCCCGACGAGGAAGGCCTGACCAAGACCAAGGCCTTCGTGGTGCTCAAAGCCGGCGCCGCGGCCACCGACGCCGAGCTCAAGGCTTTTGTCAAGGACCGGCTGGCCCCGTACAAATACCCGCGCCTGATCGAATTCGTGAACGACCTGCCCAAGACCGCCACCGGCAAGATCCAGCGCTTCAAGCTGCGCGAGCGCGAGAAGCCGGCGGCGTGACCGTCGGCCCGGGTCTGTGCACGGCACAGACCCGGCTGCCACACCGCGCAGAAACGACAAAGCCGACCCTGGGTCGGCTTTGTCGTTTCTGCGGAGGGCATCTGGAGGCGCGATCCGGAGTCGAACCGGACTAACCGGATTTGCAATCCGGGGCATAACCGCTTTGCTATCGCGCCGTGTGCGGTGACCCACCCGTCTGACGGGGTGGACAAAAAAGGGAAGCCTGGGCTTCCCTTTTTTAATGTGTGGAGCGGGAAACGAGACGTTTACTAGGACAGTAAGTCGTTGTTTCCCAATCACTTTCTTCGCCAAGGTGGTCAGCGAAGACCTCAATTGTAGCCTTGTTTTTTGCCCTCGGCAACCAAGATCGTCCAAAGAAGTCCACCGACGTCCATAGACACGGACTGAGCACACAAGACACACAAGCGCTGGATGCGTCAGCACTACCTTGAGCAGCGGACCGGCTTTCTCTTCTCCCGCAGCGATCGCATCGTAAGCAATGGATGGACGCCCCCACCCGCAGTTGAGCGAACCTCCCACAGTCCAACCACCAGAACCGAGAGGGGCGTCTATCGCGTGGGCCAACGGGCCGACACGTGCAACTGGATCAGTTCGGTCGTCAGCCGGCGATACAAAAATGTGGCCGCGGTAGCGCTTGCGAACAAGAACGCGCGAATCGTGTGGGCGCTGCAGGCACATGACCCGGCAGTTCGATGCGGGCTATGTGGGTAGCCCAGCCGCAGCCTGAACCAGCGCAACGAAGAACAACTACCACACGGAGGCCTCCTGGACGAGGTTGTAATGGCGCCGCTTGCTCTCTAGGTTCACCTGGACCAGGGTCTGCGTGGATTGACACACGTAGACCACGACCTTGCGGCGCAGCACATCCGCAGGCCGCAGATCATGGCTGGACATCATCAGCCTCCGGATTGTCAAGGCCGGCGGCCTGCATCAACACGGCGGCGAGCGCCTGCATCGCCGTCGCGCACTGCTCTGGCGTCGCTGCCAGGAGCACGGACCTCCCGAACGTCATGCACAGCTGCCGCGGGCCGACCACCAGGGGCGGCCTGGCTTGCAAGGGATCCAGACTCGAACTTGTCTTCATGCGAAGCTTCTCCGACGGTGTGATGAACACCCGGCAAGCTTCGCCGATGGCCTTGCTCGACCAGCAGGCGGTGCCGATCCGCGAGCGCCTTGCACGATGCGCGTGGACTACCCAGGGTGAAGGCAAAGCACGCGGCCTGCATCCAGCATCCAGCCGGCGACCGCGATGACAACACCGTGGCCGACCTCTACGTGGACGAGTTCACCGGTTGCGCGGCGCTCGTTGTACACGGGGCGCAGTCGTCGGCCGTACAACGCGTGCCCACGGTAGAAGAACTCAACTTCTTGCCCGACACGGAGAACTGCCCGGCTCGGTCGTTGCCCAGGTAAAGCTGCATAGACATTGCCGAGTACGTCACCGCAGGATGGGTGCAGTTGATGAAATGTCAGCGGCGTGCGCCGGACACGACCTCGGAGCCGATGGCGCGCAGGTCGGCCGGCGCCGCAAACTCCTCGCTGCGTGCACTGCGGCCTTAGGCTGATTGTTGATCGTCATACCCTACCTCGTTGCTCACTGATCTATCGGGGGTAGGTGCCGCAGCTCATTGGCACGGAGGGAGCTCTAAAAACTGTTGACCTCTCCAGACCCGCCATATGCAGCCCATCCGCCGTCTACGAACAGTTCAGCACCGGTGATGTAGGAGGACCAACTTGACAACAGGAAGGCAGCCGCACGCGCGATCTCAACCGGTTCCGCTAAGCGGCCCAGAGGCGTGCGACCGATAATGCGCGCGGCGTCGGTGGCGCCACTCTCGATGATTCCACGGGCCATCGGAGTGAGCACGTATCCTGGGGCGATGGCATTAACGCGAATGCCCAAGTGCCCCCACTCTGTCGCGAAACATCGCGCCAGATACGCGACTGCCGCCTTCGAAGTGCCGTAGGCACTGCGCCGGGGTTGGCCGTTGTAACCGGCGATAGAGGTGACAACCACCATCGCGCCGGCGCGGTGTGGCGCCATGTGCTTTGCTGCAAGGCTGCAGACGAACTGGGTCCCGCGCACGTTAACGTCCATCACCCGCTGCCAGTCACTGATCTGCTGCGCCATCGCCGGCGCCAGCTTGTGGATGCCGGCGCAGTGAAATACCGCATCCAGACCACCGAGTTGATCGGCTGCGCCATCAACCATGCGAATGGCATCCGCCTCCACTGAAACATCGCCGACCTGGAATCCCACCGCTTGGGTCTCAGCGGCAGCCTCGGAGGCGGACCGCGCCTCTACATCGGCGACTACGACACGGGCACCCAGCAGCGTGAATAACTCGGCTGCCGCCTTTCCGATCCCACCGGCACCGCCCGTCACCAGTGTTCTCCGTCCTGCCAAATCAAAACTTTGCATACCTCAACTTCCTCCGGTAGGTCACTGGGTTCGCGTGCGGAACGATCGCGAATGAACGGAGATTATTCCCGAGTAAGGGGTCGGGACGCGCGATTTAATGTGAAGCGCTACATCAGAAAATCTGACTATGGACATGAAAAAAATGCCATCTCCCGCCCCTGTATCGCTGACGTCAGCTTGGTCTTGCATGCTGATGCGAGACACGCCGATGGTTGGGGCCAGATGGGTCTCGCCGGTGCCCGGCTCGCCGACCAGCACGACGTTGTGCTCGTTGTCGGTGAAGGCGGTGCTGGCCAGCATTGGTGACGAGCGCACGATCCACCGGCGAGACCTCGAAGTCGAAGCCTGCCAGGTCGCGATGCACCGGGAAGCGGGCCGCGTGCATCTGGTGGCTGACCGAGCGCATCGCGCTGTCCGTGGCCTCGGCCTGTAGCAGGTGTTCGATGAGCCAGCGCGAGGACTCGATGCCAGCGCTATGGCGCCCGCACCACCGCCTTGCTCGACCAGATCGGCCCACGCGCCGGCCATGCCGTGCAGGCGCAGCGCCTTCAGTTCGATCAGCACGTCAGGCTTCATGGCGGACCTCCTGGGCGACGCTGTCGTTCACCGCACGCAGGCGGTCATAGCGCGCGGTGTCGGCCAGCGGCGCCGTGATGGCCCTCACGTGCGTGGATGCTGTCGGCGTGATGGGCGCCGCGTTCAGCCGGCCCAGCACGTTGACCACGTGCTCCACGCTGCCCTTTCCCGGTGGCCCGGTCTCCAGCGCCAGGTCCACCGCGACCAGCACCGCATCCAGCCCGGCCGCCGGCACAATGGCCAGCACCTGTGCCATCACGCGGTGACCGCCTGGGTTGCGCAGCAGCCCGCCGCGCAGGCGCTGCAGGGGCTCGGGCATGTCGGCGAACGGCGCGCCATTGCGCAACGCGCCAGGCTTGCGCTGCAGCAGCGGGATGTAGTGCCGCCAGTCGTAGCGGGTCTCCCCAGCGTTGCTCAGCCGGTCGTGGCGCGCGACGATGCTGTCGCCCGCCACGATGGCCACGCTGGCGGGGTACAGCCGCGTGCTGACCATCTGCCCGTGCAGCTCGCACCGCACCGAGTGGCGCAGGTGCTGGACACCCGTGCGGGCTTCTCCACGTAGCCATCGAACGGCGCCGGCATGGGCATCAGGTGCGCGCGCTCGTGCTCCAGCAACTCGGCCAGCCAGGCGTTCAGCTCGGCGAAGCTGAAAAACTTGTGCTTGGCCGCCTCGATCCAGATGCGCCGGCGGCTGTCCTGCACGTTCTTCTCCACCACGCCCTTCTCCCAGTCCGAGGCCACGTTGCAGAAGTCCGGATCGACCAGGTAGTGGGCGCACATGGTGGCGAAGCGCTCGTTGACCACGCGGCCCTTGCCCTTGCGGACCTTGTCCACCGCGGTCTGCTGCTCGATGTTCTTGATCGGTACGAACCTCATGGTCGGCCGAGCCACTGCTTCGCAGATGGCCTGCGCGTCGTTCGCATCGTTCTTGCCTCGCTTGCCAGCCATGCGATACGGCGCAACGAACCTGGGGGCCATCAGCCGCACGGTGTGGCCCAACTTCTCGAACTCGCGGGCCCAGTAATGCGCGCCCGAGCAGGTTTCCATCCCGATCAAACAAGGAGGCCAGGAGGCCACCAGCTCCACAGTTTACAGCGGCGCACCTCCGGCCTTCTCTGCTCGACCAGCCCGCTTTTGCCGACAGCGTGCACGGCAAAGACGTTCTTGGCCAGGTCAATTCCCACGATTGCAATCGGCATGGTCATCTCCTTCGGCTTCAGCTGACGGTGAGATCTCCATGCTGACATCGACGATGCTGCTACCAGCCAGCGCCGCTACGACCAGGGAAGTCACTGGCATTCGTAGATGCCGCGCCGGACTACGCCGCCGAGCGCTGCGAACGAAGGCGTGTGGGCGTCGAACGGCATCTCGTGGCCCTGGCTGGGATAGGCCACCAGCCAGAACGCCCGCGAGGCGCACAGCTTCACGTGCGCGACCTGCACGCGGTAGTAGAGATGTCGCCCACCACCTGGCCCTCTTCGCTCCAGTCGAACTGGTAGGCCTCACCGAGCGCGAAGGCCAGCGGGATGAAGGCGTTGGTCGCAGCGCCTTGGCCCTCGGACTGGCGCTATGCGCGGATGAAGTCGATCACGCGGCTGTAGCCGCCCTCGTAGCCTGCTGCCTTGATCTCGATGTACAGGGCGCGGACGGTGCGCCGCTGCTGCCGGGGGCGACGGGCATCGGCATTCAAGGCCTGGCGCAGCGCCTCGTGGAACGCCGTGAGCTTAGTCGGCTGCTCGCCGCGCTGGTACTTCGGCGGACCATCGACCTGCCCGTGCAGCCACTTGGAGACCGTGTTTCGCGACAGCCCTGTGATGCGCGCGATCTCGCGCTCCGATTTGTTTCCCCGGCTGTGCAGCCGTCGGATTCTGTCAACCATGTCCATGGTGATCACTCCTCTTCCTCTGCTGCACAAAAAATAAGCAGAGTAGGTGCTCACCTGGCTCAGTTGTAATCGGCGGACCCTTCAAAAGTGGCTCAGATTTCGGTCGGCGCCAATACGACAAGGTCATCGGCAGGTCAATCGCGCGGCGGTAGCACGCTGCGAATCGCGCTTTTCAATTAATCCCTAAATGCGACGAGAACCGATGTCGCACCCTTGGACGCAACCCGCAAGGATCAGCTTTTCTGACGCTTCGATTCATTCGATCTTGCTTTGATTTTGACGACTCTTTGGCTAAGATCCAGCCTGGTGTCTTCTGACACGTTTCGAGCCTCCACCACAACCTAGAGAGACAACACATGACCGACAACCTGAATGTTCACCGCCGCAGGGCACTCAAGAAAATTGGCGCCGGCATGGCGTTGGGGGCGTCCGGCCTTTTAGCTGCGCCAGCCTTTGCGCAAAACAAGCCGCTGAAAATCGGCGTCATTGCTCCCCGTGGCGGAATCGCGGGGACGGCTGGCGAAGGCGGCATCCGGGCGATGGAATGGTCGGTGGCCAAACTCAATGGCATGAATGGTATCGGGGGACGGAAGATTGAACTGGTCATCCAGGAAGAGACCACCCCCAAGGAGACGATTGATCGCTATCGCAAGCTGGTTTTGCAGGACCGGGTGGACGCCGTGCACGGCGTGATCTCGTCGGGAGTCAGCCTGGCCTTGGCACCAGCCGCCGAGCAGTCACAGATGCTAACGCTTTTGTGGGACGGCACGACCCAAGACGGCGTGAAGGAGATGATGCCGAATCCGAAGTACGTCTTTCGCGCAATCGACAATGAGGTCGATGCTGTCATGTCCTCCCTGCTCGCCATTCGCCACTTCAAGGGCAGTATGGTACGCGTCGCCGGCATCAACGCTGACTACACCTACGGGCGCAACACCTGGACAACTTTCACGGCCATTTTGAAGAAGTTTGGCATCGCGCACGAGGTGGTGGCTGAGCAGTGGGTGAAGGTCGGCACCATGGACCTCACCTCCAACGTCGCCGCGTTGAAGACCGCTAAGCCAGACGTGATCTTCACGTCCATGCTTTTCGCCGACCTGCCGGTATTCATGCGTCAAGCCCACAATGTCGGCCTGACGGAAAACTGCAAGTTCGTGATGCCGGCGGCGGGGTGGCAACACACGGCCATGAAGAAAGAGTTCACTCCTGAGGGCGTCGTGTTCGGGCACAGCACTATGTATTTCGACAACCCGGCCGCTTCGCCACTGCAAAAAGAGTTCGTCAGATGGTATGCCGACAAATACAAGGACTACCCGCACTGGGAAAGCGACCGCGCCTACTTCTGCCTGCAGCTCTACAAGGCGGGCGTAGAGCGTGCACTTGCGGCGAAGTCGGGTTCGTGGCCAAGCTCCATCGAGATCGCGATGGCCATGCCAGGCCTAAAGGTCGAATCCCTCGGCGGGCCAGCATCCATGCGTGCGGACCACATCGCCAACCAAGTGATATTCCAGGGCTTGACGACGCATAAGAACGCCTACGACTTTCCTACGCTCGCCTCGGTCGAGACCATGTCCACTGAGCAGATCCAGAAGCCAGCGGGTGCGGATTTCTGGCAGTGGCTCGAATCGACCAAATTCAAGGTCTAAAACAACCGGAGACAGGCGCGGCCGCGACCAAGCGGGCCGCGCCAACCTACTATGGCATCTCTTATCGGCATTTTGATGGCCGGCGTCTTTCACGCGGCCGCACTTTTTTTGCTCACCTCAGGCTTGCAACTTGTGTTTGGCGTTCAACGTATCGTGAACCTGGCCTGCGGTTCTCTGTACGCGCTTGGCGCTTACGTCGGCATTTCCTTCACCACCTGGGCGCTGCCTCAGGGGTTGCCCGTTCCGATGTTTCCGCTGGCCCTGCTGGCGGCGGGTCTAGTTGTCGGCCTCATCGGATTACCCCTTGAGCGGTTGATCAGCACCATCTACAAACGACCCGAATCCTTCCAGTTGTTGCTAACGTTTTCGCTGATCCTGGTGTTCCAGGATGTGCTGCGATTTTTTTGGGGCGCCAATCCCCAACAGTTGGCCAACGTCGCCATGCACTATGGCAGTGTGTCATTGTGGGGCGCGCAAATGCCCGCTTACAACGTATTCGTGATTCTGCTGGCCATAGCCACAGCCGTTGGTCTCGGGTGGTTCTTGGGCCGCACAACATTGGGCAAGATGTTGCGCGCCACTGCGGAGAACCGCGAAGCAAGCGCGGCGATGGGCGTAAACGTTCGGATGGTCTATTTGCTGGTGTTCACCTTGGGCACCACACTCAGCACGGTGGGCGGCGCCATGGTGGTCCCGACCGCGGCCGTTTCGCTGCAGATTGGCGTGGATCTGGTAGTGGAAGCCTTTGCGGTGATCGTCATTGGCGGACTGGGTAGCATGAAAGGGGCCGCGGCCGGCGCGTTGATCGTCGGTTTGATTCGCGCCGCGGCGCTGGTGTTGTACCCCGAGGTCGAAGTTCTGGCGACCTACGTCATCGTCCTCGCCGTTCTAGTTTTCAAGCCCTCTGGACTCTTTGGGAAGGCGGCCGTATGAGTACTGTATTTAGATCGGTGGCATCAGGCCACACCGCATCTTTGCGCGACAACAAGCCAGGCTGGTTCGCGCGCCGGGGGCTTCAAGCTGCAATATTCTTGGGCGTGGTCGCGCTGGCCGCCGTGCCGCAGTTCGCCGACGCCTATTACGTCAGCCTGGGTATTCCGTTCATGGCCTACGCTGTGGCGCTGCTCGGCTTCAACCTTCTGTTCGGCTATGGAGGCCTGTTGTCTTTTGGGCACGCTCTTTTTCTCGCCCTTGGCGCCTATGCTTCCGCCATATCCGCGCGGCATTTCGGGTTGACCTCGATCGAGGGAATGCTGTTATGCGCGGTGGGTGTTTCGCTATTGGTGGCTCTGCCGATTGCCTTTGTAGCCAGCCGATTCGTCGGCATTTTCTTCGGCATGCTGACCCTATCTTTTGGCATGCTGTTCTATTCTTTTCTCAACAAGTTCTATCACTTGACCGGAGGAGATAGCGGCATGAATGTGCCTCAGCCGACGCTGCTGGGCCGCAGCTACGCCGCAATGGGCAAGATGGAATTTCTGACCGGGCCCTTCTACTACTACTGCCTTGTGCTGCTGGCGCTGGGCGTTCTGGTGATGTGGGGCATCGTCCGATCCCCCTACGGGCTACACCTGCAGGCCGCTCGCGACAACGAGGTGAAGGCCAGCTACCTCGGCGTGAAGACACGTCAGGTGCGCGGTGTTGCGTTTTTGATTTCGGCGGTATACGGCGCGGTAGGTGGTGTGATTCTTGGCGTGAATACAGGACTTGCTGACCCGGAACTCGCCTACTGGGCGCATTCTGGGCACCTCGTCTTCATGGCGGTGCTCGGAGGCTTCCAGCAGTTCCTGGGGCCTGTAGTAGGGGCCTTTGTTTTTATCCTGCTTCAAGACGAACTCCAGGCAGCAACACAGTATTGGCGTTTCTTCCTGGGTGTCGTTCTCGCGGCTCTGGTAATCGGCATGCCCGGCGGCATCCTCGGGACGGTGCGCGCGCTCTGGAATCGCTGGAGGAAGAGATGACATCAACGCAGCAAACCCCGCTCCTGGAGGCACAGGGTGTCGGAAAGTCGTACGGGCAGTTCATCGCGCTGGAAGGTGTGGATCTGCGCCTCAACCAAGGCGAGTTCGTATCCCTCGTCGGTCCAAATGGCGCCGGCAAGACGACGCTGGTCAACGTGCTCACTGGCTTTGTTCCCCCTACGCACGGCCGGGTGCACTTCATGGGTCGCGACATCCGTGGCTCGAATTCGGTCGAGCTGTCAACGCGCGGCCTCGCACGAGCATTCCAGCTGGTGAATGTGTTCCCCGACTTGACTGTTCGGGACACGCTCACAGTCGCCGCATGTTCCCAATTGGGCCTGCGCTGGAGGCTATTTGGCGATGCACGGTCTCATCGGTCGGCAGCGGAAGTAGTGCGCGCCACGGCGGCTGCATTCCGGTTCGAAGATGCGCTTGACATCGTTGCAAGCTCACTGCCACACGGCAAGCGCAAGCTGCTGGACGTGGCTAGTGCCTTCGCGCTGCGACCTAAGGTCGTACTTCTCGACGAGCCAACGGCCGGCGTTTCCACCGCCGACAAGCATGGCGTCATGGAAACCCTCCTGGTGGCGGCGCGCGAAATGAATGTCGGCGCGATCCTGCTGATCGAGCACGACATGGACCTGGTCCGGCGCTATTCCAGCCGGATCGTGGCAATGCAGGGGGGGCGAAAGATCGCCGACCAACCCACGGATGACTTCTTCTCTAACGAAGAGATCCTGTCAGTCGTCGTCGGGAAGCTGGAGACAACGGCATGACGCTACAACTTGAAAATGTGAACGTCCACCGGCAAGGCAACCATGTCCTGCACAATCTGTCGCTGCGGGTTGAGCCGGGGGAGCTGGTGTGCCTTGTCGGACGAAACGGGGCGGGCAAAACCACCACTTTTCGCGCCATCATGGGCTACCACAAAGTTGCCTCGGGCGAGATCCGGTTTGGCGGAGACTCGCTAGAGGGGTGGCCTACGCACCGGATCGCGGCCAAGGGCGTGGGCTACACCCCCGAAGGCAGCGACGTGTTCGGCGACCTCACGGTCGAGGACAACATCGCATTGCCGACCTGGACGCGCAAGACTGCTCGTCCTGCAAGCGAGCGACTGGAGGCTGCCTACTCTATATTTCCCAAACTGCGCACCTACGCGCATCGCGGAGGGCAGCAGCTATCCGGTGGCGAACGCAAGATGGTTTCAATTTCGCGTGCCCTTGCACTGGATCCAGATCTTCTGCTGTTGGACGAAGCCTTCGAAGGCCTTTCGCCTGCAATCCTGCCAACCATCAGCGCCGGACTGCGAAGCATCCTGGATCAAGGACGCGCGGTGCTGCTCGCGGAATCAAATTTCTATCATCTACCTCGCTTCGCAGATCGGCTGTACGTCATCGAGCGGGGCGAGATCGTCTTTGAGGGGACGCGGGCGCAGGCGGAGGCGGATGCCGCGACCATGAAGATCATTAAAGGCTTGGAGTAACCAGGATGCCGACGGACCATGAGGCAGAGGCACTCGCGCTGGCGGACGATGCGCTGCTAGCGCCTGGCATTCGCCACGTTGTCGCGACCCTGCGCGTGGGAATGCGTGAAGGCCCTGACATCACTACCATGCCGCTAGGAGAAGCCCGTGCATGTTACGCAGCGCAACAGCAACTATGGCGGCCCCGCGTACCGCCGGGGGTCACCATCCGCAGGTTTTCTATCGCCACTGGTGCCGGACCACTCCCTGCGGTGGCCGTTCGTGCTCAGGGCGGGCGTTTGCCCGCAGCGCGGGTACTCTACCTACATGGCGGCGGCTGGGTACTGGGCAGCGTTGACACCCACCTCGCAGCAATGTCGCGGCTGGCGCTAGGTTCAGGCACCGAAGTTGTCGGCATCGACTATCGACTGGCGCCCGAAGCACCGTTTCCGGCGGCCCTGCACGACTGCCTGAGCGCGTGGCACTGGCTGGAGGCTGACAGTACCGGAAGACCGCTGTTCATTGCCGGCGATTCGGCTGGCGCCAACCTGGCGCTGGCGGCGATGCTGGAGTTCCGCGGACAACATGTGACGATGCCGTCCGCAGCGTTGCTATTTTATGGCGTGTTCGGGCCTGACTGCTGCGGTGAGTCGAACGACAGATTTGGCTCGGGAGACTATGGGCTTTCAACCGCTCGCATGGCTTGGTTCCGCTCGAACTACTTACAGGCCGCAGGCGAAGCAAGAGCCACCGATGCGCGGATCTCACCGCTGCTGGCCGATTTGTCCGGCCTGCCGCCAATGCTCATCATGGCGGCGCAGTGCGATCCGCTCGCTGATGACAGCCGCGCTTTGGCTAGGCGCGCACGCGCTGCCGGACTGGTCGTGACTGAAGCGGAACAGCCTGGTCTTGTTCACGGGTTTCTCCAGATGGCGGCCGTGGTGCCCGAAGCGGCCACTGCGCTAAATGACGCGGCGCGGTATCTAAGTGCGCGCTGCAGTGCCCCCCTTGGCTGAGTCCCCTGAATCCAGACATCGGCTGCTGCCCGGCTGCGTCGATGCACCGCATGGGCTTGTGTCGCTGGGCGACTTTTCGTTGACCGGCGGCGGGCAGATTGCCAACATGCGCATCTCATATGCGGATCATGGACATGATGGGGTGGCGCAAAAACCCGTCGTGCTGGTACTCAGCGCCATCGGCAGCACACATCATCGCCTCGACTTTCTGATCGGCCCTGGCCGAGCGTTGGACCCCCGGAGCTTTCGCATACTGGCGGTGGATGCCATCGGCAACGGGTTAACCAGTTCCCCGTCCAATTCTCCCGGTCAGTCGGGCCGCATTTTTCCGCGCTTCGGTATCGATGATATGGTGCACAGCCAGCATGCGTTGCTGGCGCAGTTGGGAATTAGGCAGCTTCATGCGGTAGTGGGCGCTTCCATGGGCGGAATGCAGGCGCTTGCATGGGCGGTACTGTACCCAGGGTTTGCACGGCGCGTGGTTGCGCTCACTCCCATGGCGAAAACAACTCCCTGGGCGCGATTAATAAACCTGATGGCCCGCGCGCACCTAGAGGCAGGCCTGGCTCGCGTGGAACGTGGAGCGCCGCCGCACGACGTATGGACGGACTGGGTTCCCCTCATGCAGGCGGCGAGCATGCGCACCCCGTCGCAGTTCGACTGCGAAATTGCCGATAGCGGCCACGTGGAGACATGGCTGGCGGCCCAGACGCGAGCGTGGATTGCGCAAGGCTTCGATCCATTGGACTGGATCTGGCAGTCCTATGCCTATGACGCCTTTGACGTGGGGCTGTTGGCCGATCATGGTGGTGACACTGATAAGGCGCTTGCCTCGATATGCGTCCCCACCCTAGTGGGCGCCCCGCCCTTGGACCTATATAACCCTGTAGAGGCCGCGCATCGCGTGGCTTGTCACGTGGCCAACTGTCGGTGGGTCGATATTCAAAGCAATTACGGCCATTTAGCGGCTAGCGCTCTGGACCCGAATGCGGCTCTCGCGCTCAATGGCGAGATCTCGAACTTTCTCGCTAACTAAAAAGGAGACGGGACAGCATGGACATTCGGCTTATCCACTATTTCATGAGTGTCTACGAGGAGCGAAGCTTTGCCAAGGCCGCCGAACGGATGCACGTAGTGCGGTCCGCGCTGAGCATGCAAATTCGCAACCTAGAGGACGAACTCGGCACGGTAGTGTTCGACCGCACCAAACGCGGAGTCGAGCCAACCGTGGCCGGCCGACGGTTCTATGAACTGTGCCAACCCATCGCAAGGACACTTGCCTTTGCCAAGCAAGAGATGAGCGATCTGGTCCAGGGCAATAGCGTATCGGGGTCTCTGCGCGTAGGGCTTCCCTCGGCTACCTGTCAGGGAGTTTTGGGTGAAATATTAGATGAGTTCATGGGCCTCTACCCCAATGTGGACGTGACTGTCGTGGAGGCCTACAGCCGTTACGTGACGGAGCAGGTGCAATCAGGCTTTCTTGACGTCGCTCTGGGCGCCTTGCCGCTGGAGCATAGCGGGCTTGCCTGCCGACCAGGCTTTCAGGATCACTTCGCCCTTATCTCCGGCCAGCCCATCAACGGGCCGCAGTTCACACCTTGCGACTTGTCGACCATGCGCGAGCTCAAGTTGATAGTTCCCTCCGAACGCCACCTGATGGGCGCCACGTTGCTTGACTACATCACTAGGGGGGAAATCGCCGTGAATCGTGTGATGCGCATCGACGGACTCGTGGCCACCATGGAAGCTATCCGAAGTTCCGATTGGGGCGCCGTATGCCAATCTATCGGCGTGATGCAAGAGCTTGACCGGAAGGACATCTTCATCTATCCGATTGTCAATCCGAAGATGAGCTTTGATCTTTACTTCGTACACCATCCGCGACGCCCGCTCACTCTTGCTGCGAGATGCTTCGTCGACATCCTGGAGAGAAAGTTTGCTGAAGTCTTAGAACGCCGCAAAGCGCACTTCAGCTGGACCAGCGCTTCGGACTGACGCTAACGCCAATGCAGCGTGCCGCTTAGGGCCTCGCACGATCAATCACGTTTTCTGACCCACGCGCTCATCCGATATCAACCCACGCCTGCGCTTTCACCTCTATCGTTTGACCCTCTGCGCAAAACGGCAAACGCACCTAGAAAGGAATTCGCAATGCAGGCATCATTCAGTACGGCAATCTATGACGAACGTGCGCTCCGGGCGGCACTGCAGGAAGCGGACATTGTTCCCACGCTCCTGGTGTTGGTGCAGCTCACGGGCGACATGAAAATTCTTCACGAAGCGGCGCCCTTCATCAAAGGGGCCTGGAGCTTTCAGGAGGAGATTCCCGAGCAACTGAAGGAAAAAATCAGAGACCGGCTGGTGGAAACGTTGAAGAGCCACACTGGCGTCAGCCTTAACCTGACCCCTCCAGATGAGGACATCCTCCGCCAAATGATGAGCGTAGCGGTCGGCGAGACAGTGCCTTCAGCATACGTGCCACTGCTGCTGGAAGAAATGGGGCTTAGCGAGAGGCATTCGCGCATTACGGCAGCAGGCGGCGAGGCTCGGCAACCTCCCAAAGGGTTCAAGGTCGTGGTGATTGGGGCTGGCTTGGCGGGAATCTGCGCGGCAATCCAACTCGAGCAAGCGGGCATCCCATTCGTGATCTTGGAGAAAAATGCAGACATCGGCGGCACTTGGTTCGAAAACTCGTACCCCGGCTGCGGCGTCGACACGCCGAATCATTATTTCTCTTACTCCTTCAGCCCCAACAATGACTGGCCCCATCATTTTTCCAAACAGGGCGAGATACTGAGTTATATCCGTAAGACAGCGGAAAAATTCAAGTTGCGCGATCGGATCCGACTCGGTGTTGAGGTCACGCGAGCAAGCTTCGACGAAGCCGTCAATCGCTGGAACATCGAGACGGTGGATGGCCAAGGCCGAGTCGAGAGGCTACGTGCCACGGCACTAGTTTCCGCGGTGGGCCAGCTCAATCGCCCGTTCATCCCGCGTATCGAAGGGCTCGAGTTCTTCAAGGGTGCCAAGTTCCACACCGCCCGCTGGGACCACAGTTTCGAGGTGAATGGCAAACGGGTGGCGCTGGTCGGAACTGGCGCCAGCGGCATGCAGGTGGGTCCCAGCATTGCCCCCGACGTGGCTGAGCTGCTGGTGTTCCAGCGCGCGCCCAATTGGGCGATGCGCAACGCCAACTACCATAAGGCGGTCACTGACGGCCATCGCTGGGCCCTGAACCATATTCCTTTCTTCTCCCAATGGCAGCGATTCCAGCTCTTCTGGGTGTCGGCTGAGAGCTTTCATGACACGCTGCGGGTGGATCCCAAGTGGGCCATGAGCGAAATCTCCCTGAACCGCGAGAACCATGCAATTCGTGAGCAACTGGTTGCTTACATCCGCAGCGAACTGGAAGGCGACGAATCGCTGATCGCAAAGTGCACACCCAACTACCCGCCTTATGGTTCCCGCATGCTGCGCGACAACAACTGGTACCGCATGCTCAAGCTCGACAACGTGGAGCTCATCACCGACGCAATCTCTCATGTGACCGAGAACGCGATCGTGATGGAAGACGGAACCCGCCATCAAGTGGACGCTATCGTTTTCGCCACTGGCTTTCAGGCGTCGCGCATGTTGTGGCCGATGGAAATTCGGGGGCGCCACGGTGTCGACCTGCGCCAGCTCTGGGGCGATGACGACCCGCGGGCCTATAAGGGTATGACGGTTCCCCAGTTCCCCAACTTCTTTGTGATGTACGGGCCCAACACCAACCCGGGGCCGGGCGGCAGCACCATCTTTTACTTCGAGTGCCAGATCCGCTACATCATGCAGGCCTTGCGCGCCATGATCGACGGTAACTTGGCAACGATTGAAGTCAAGCAGGAAGTGCATGATCAATACAACGCCGTGGTCGACGAGCGCTGCGCCAACATGGTGTGGTCTCACCCGCGCGTTACCAGTTGGTATAAAAATGCTGCCGGACGGGTAACCGTCAATTCGCCTTGGAAACAGCTTGAGTATTGGCAGATCACCCAGCGGTTCGAGCCATCGGAGTATTTCTGCCTGCCGCGCACCGAAGTGAAAGCTCCGGCGGCTGAGTTCGCCACGGACGATGTTGAGTAGCAGGCCATGGACCTGGGCATCGAAGGCCGTGTGGCCGTTATCACCGGTGGGGCGCGCGGAATCGGCTTCGCCGAAGCCGAGGCGCTCGGGGCGGAAGGCGCGGTGATCGCGATCAACGACATCGACTCCGTGGCCGCACTGGACGCGGCCGCTCATCTGCGTGCGCGTGGCATCCAAGCGTCGGCGTTCCCGGCCGACGCCGCCGACGAAGCTGAAGTGGCGGAAGCGATGCGCAAGATCGCCGCGAAATTCGGCAAGATAGCCATTCTCGTTAACAATGCCGGCATCGGAGGAAAGCCGGATTACAGCGCGCACGAGATGCCGGTGGAGGTCTGGGACAGCATGCAGCGCGTGCATGTGCGCAGCACCTTCCTCTGGTCGCGCGCCGCCATTCCGTTCATGCGCCTCGGTGGCTACGGGCGCATCGTCAACACTTCGTCTATGAACTACACCGGGGGCGGCCGCCCGGGAGCCTCGCATTACGTTGCAGCCAAGGCGTCCATCGCTGGCTTCACCCGCGTGCTCGCTAAGGAGGTGGGGCCGGATGGGATCACCGTTAATGCCATCGCGCCTGGCTACGTTGCCACTGAATTGATCGGCGGCTTCTCATCACCGATGCTTGCGGTGATCCGCGAGCAGAATCCCACGCGAAGGCTGTGTGAGCCCAATGAGATAGGAGCGCTGGTGGCCTACCTGGCCTCGCGCCAGGCGGGCTTTATCAACGGCGAGATCGTCTGTATTGACGGCGGGCGACGCGAGTTTTACTGGGGTGACACCGCGTGAAGGCCGCCGTACTCGAACAAGCCGGCCAGCCGCTGCAGTTGCGCGACGTAGAACTGCGCAATCTCGCCGACGGAGATGTGGTGGTGCGCATCGCGGCAACAAGCCTTTGCCACACTGACCTGGAAGCGGTGCAGGGGCACCTGGGCACTCCGCTGCCGTTCATACCCGGCCACGAGGCGGCGGGCGTGGTTGAACAAGTCGGGCGGGATGTGCGCAATGTGAAGCCGGGGGACCCGGTGGTAATTTCGTGGAATCCCCATTGCGGAGGTTGCTTCTACTGCAGTCGCCACCAGCCGATCCTGTGCCAGCAATACCGCGACCACGCCGCAGCGGCGCTGCATTTCGACGGCCGCCCTCGGGTGTACTACGGAGACACACCGATAAAGCAGCTAATGTATGCTGGTACCTTCGCGGAACTGGCGGTAGTAACCGGGGCTTGCGCCGTGCCAGTACCCCCCGATATCCCGATGCACTTGGCGTGTTTACTGGGCTGCGGAGTGGCCACGGGTGTTGGTGCAGTGCTCAACATAGCTAAGACGGTGCCGGGAAGCAGCGTCACTGTGATCGGCTGCGGGGCGGTGGGTCTGTCCGCGATCCAAGGCGCGCGAATGGCAGACGCAGGCACCGTGATCGCCATTGATCGAGATCCGGAACGGCTCAATCTCGCCGTTGCCATGGGTGCCACGCATACGATGCAGCTAGGATCGGACTTAGTGGGCGAGCATTTAGTGTTGACGCACGGCCGCGGAGCCGACTATGTGTTCGAGGCGGCGGGTAACGAGGCGGCTTTCCGAGCAAGCTTGGAACTCGTCCGGCCAGGCGGCCAAGTGGTGTGGCTAGGTAAGGTACCTGTAGGGCAGGAAGTCGCGTTCCGCTGGGGTTCTTTGATGGGGGAGAAGCGAATCACCCGTTCCAGTTACGGCGGAGGCTCAGCCGCGGAAACATTTTCCGTCCTGGCCGACGCCTACCTCAAAGGGACTTTGCTGCTCGAGCCCTATGTCACTAATCGACTTCGGCTTGAAGACGTCAATCTCGCGCTGCAGCGGCTGAACGACCGGCTCGAGATTCGCGCTGTTATCGAGTTCTGAGTGTAATTCTTAGTCTTACTATGTCATATGCGAAGCCTTGCGTTTACGCGCAGGAAGCACGAGCAACGAGACAGGGTCCGGAGCAAGGCTGCGGTGATACGCAGCCTCAAGCTCGTGATCGATGATGGAACGTTGCGCTGCTTGCGCTGGGTTGCCGCGAGGCTTGTAATGCGTGGGTAGTGCAGGTTCTTCGCGTTGGGCGGCGTTTTTTGCCTGTACCCTCGGGATGCCGAACCTACTGCGCCATCAAGAAGCCGTAGGCGGCGATGCTCTGGCAGGCAAAGACACACGCTCGATATATCGCCAGCAGCGACGGGCTCGGACTGGCCACCCACCTACCATTTTCTGCTCCCACATCCCCACCGCGATGCCGACAAGGTCGATGCTTCTGGTGTTGCGGCGCAGGTCGGATGCCGCCGTGGAAAGGCGCGCATCGCACATCGCGGCGCTCAGAACGGGCCAAGGAGGAGCTGGGCCGGGTGCGCGGTGCGCTGGCGGGCCGGGTGGCGATTGGCCTGCCCACCAGCGTGGCCAAGGTGCTCACCGTGCCGCTCACGCGCGAGTTCCGCCAGCGCCTGCCCGACGCCTCGCTGTCGATCAGCGAGGGCCTGTCGTCGAGCATGCTGGACGGCCTGCTCACCGGCCGACTGGACCTCGCCGTGCTCTACAACGCGGCGCCCTCGCCCGAGCTGGAGCTGACGCCGCTGGTGGAGGAAGACCTGTACCTGGTGCAAGCCGCTGGCACGCCGGTGGCGGCGGAGGGCATCACGCTGCGCGAGCTGTCGGCGTTACCGCTGGTCATCCCGACCCGGCCCAACGCCATCCGCATGCTGGTGGAAGGCGAACTCGCCAACATCGGCTGCCGGCCACGCATTGCCCTGGAGATCGACGGCGTGGCCGCCATCCTGGACCTGGTGGCCGACGGCGCGGGCTGCGCCATCCTCTCGCGCAACGCGGTGGTGACCTCGGCCCACGCCGACACCCTGGTGCTGAGCCGCGTGCATTCGCCGCGGCTGCGCACGCGCTTGAGCGTGGCCATCAGCGCGCAACGCCCGGCCACGCTGACGCAGCAGGCCATGCGGGAGCTGATCACCCAGCTGACCGGGCGCCTGCTCGGGCCCTGATCAGTAGGTTTCGAGGTGCAGGCGGCCGTCGCGCTTGAGCGCGGCGCCCACGCTGTCCCAGTCCAGCCCGGCGTGGGTGGCGATGTCCTTGAGTGCCAGCACCACGCCCTCTTCCATGGCCTTGAGGCCACAGACGTAGAAGCAGGCGTTGGGGTCGGTCAGCAGCGCGGCGAGGTCGGGCGCGCGTTCGCGCATGGCGTCCTGCACATAGCGCTTGGGGCTGCCGGCTTCGCGCGAGAAGGGGTCTCCTCGTTTTCAGTGCAATAAGTGACGGTACGAAAAGCTAGCACTGGCGCGGAGGTGGTGTTGGTAGATCGTTGATTTCATTGACTTTCCTGTTCACTTTCAAATCTGCGATTCGTGGCGT
>Ga0255085_1000162_pt1 | contig 20084 bp, 16 predicted proteins | sample Colum_Cont_RepB__FD_188442 | JGI IMG/M metagenome (GOLD analysis project Ga0255085, IMG submission 188442) | Freshwater microbial communities from Columbia River, Oregon, United States - Colum_Cont_RepB_8d | ecosystem: Environmental > Aquatic > Freshwater > River | place: USA: Oregon | collected... | reverse complement strand
TGCTGCAGCCTTCCATGATGGAGACGAAGGCGCTCGTTCCTTCGCGTCGCGGCGGGGGCAGGTGGTCGAATTTTTCGATCGACGGAAAGCGGATGTCGACCTGGGCATTGCCGCTGGCCTGGCGCTGGCGGATGAGTTCGGGCAGCCGGTGCAGGGTTTGCGGCCCGAAGACCACATCGACGTAAGGCGCCCGGCTGACGATGTTCTCGCCTTCCTGGCTCGCCACGCAGCCCCCCACGCCGATCAGCAGATCGGGACGGGCGCGCTTGAGCTCACGAAACCGGCCCAGGTCGGAGAAGACCTTTTCCTGTGCCTTTTCGCGAACCGAGCAGGTGTTGAAGAGCACGATGTCGGCCTGCGCCGGATCGTCGGTGGTCTCGATGCCGCCAGGCTGGGTTTGTCCGAGTACATCGACCATGCGGGCCGAGTCGTACTCGTTCATCTGGCAGCCGAAGGTGCGGATGTAGAGCTTTTTGGTCACCTGCGGATGATATCAAGCCCCTCTCGCAGCAGACGCTCAAGCCCCTGCCGACCGGTTGCCGTACCCAGCAGGTAGCGATCCGGGCGGATCAGGGCCGCATCGGCATTGAGCCGGTCCAGCCAGTCGATTGCCGCTGGCGAGTCGGCTTCAAGGGTCGCGAGTTCGTGGCCCGCCCAGCCTCGGGATGCGTCCGGACCCGACAGGCCCGGACGCACGAGGAGCCCGAATCCCGCGCCGATCCGATCATCCATCCGGGCGCCGCTGGCCAGAAAGGGTTGCTCAGACAGGCGCCCGCCACCCGAGGCCGCATCGAAGGCGCCGGCGCCGAGTGCGGGCTGGGGTGCTGCGAACTGCAGGGGCTGCGCGCGCCAGCGCGCGTCCCGCTCGGCAGCAGCCTGCGGGTCGCGCTCCTGAATGACGCGCCCCAGATTCAGCGTGGCCTCGATGAAGGCCCGCACATGCGGGCTGCGTTCGCTCTCATAGGTGTCGAGCAGGGTTGGGGCGCTTGCACCGCGCTCGATCCGACCGAGTTTCCAGGCCAGATTGGCGGTATCGCGAATCCCGGCACACAGCCCCTGGCCCATGAAGGGCGGCGTCTGGTGGGCGGCATCGCCCGCAATCATCAACCGCCCGTGGCGCCAGCCCCGGGCCACCACCGAATGAAAGGTATAGACCGCCGGGCGTTCGAGTTCGGCGTCTTCGGGTGTGATCCAGCGTGACAGCAAGGCCCAGAGCGCCTCGGGCCGGGTCATGGCGGCGGCATCTTCGCCGGGCAGCATCATGAGCTCCCAGCGCCTTCGGGCACCGGTGCCCTTCACGTAGGTGGCGGGCCGCTGCGGGTCGCAGTACTGGATGCTCCAGTCGCCCAGATCCGGCCGCTCGCGCTTGAGCAGCACATCGATCACCAGCCAGCGTTCATGCGACTGCAGGTCATCGAGCTCGGTGCCCATGAAGCGGCGCACCGTGGAGCGGGCGCCATCGCAGCCAATCACCCAGCGGGCCTGCACCTGGCCGAGCCGGCCGTGATTCAGATCCTCAAAGCGCAGGTTGACGTGATCCTCCTCTGGGTCGATGGCAAAGACCTCGTGCCGGCGCAGCGCCGTGACCTGGCCGCTGCGGGCCGCATGGTCGCCCAGCGTGGCCTCGAGGGTGGGCTGGTGATAGCGATAGCTCGGATGCCAGCCCTGGGGGCCGAAGCCGGGCGGCCGCGACCATTCGATCAGCAAGTCACCCTGGGCATTCACAAAGCGCATGCCCCGGCCGATGGTCATCTCGGCCTGCAGCCGATCGGCGAGGCCCACCGCCTGCATCATGCGCATGCACTCGGAATCCAGCGCAATGGCCCGAGGCAGGGAATACACCGCTGCCTCGCGCTCGAAGGCCACCACGGTGAGCCCCTGCTGCGCGAGCTGGCAGGCCAGCATCGCGCCCACCGGGCCATAGCCCACCAGGGCGACATCCACGTGGTTAAGCTCAGACATCGTCCGCAATGGTGTTGCGCAGCACGCCCACCCTGTCGATGCCGATCTCGATCACGTCGCCCGCCTTCATCCACACCGGCGGGGTACGCCGCGCGCCAACGCCACCCGGCGTGCCGGTCACGATGACATCGCCCGCCTGAAGCGGCGCCACCTTCGAGACATAGGCTATCTGCCGGGCGATCGAATGGATCATCATGGAGGTGGTCGCGCGCTGCATCTCCTGACCATTGAGGTGCGCGGTCAGGGTCATCTCGGTGCCGAACGGGATTTCGTCGGCGGTGACCATCCAGGGCCCGAAGCCTCCGGTGCGCCAGAAGTTCTTGCCCGGAATCCACTGCGAGGTATGACGCTGCCAGTCGCGCACGCTGCCATCGTTGTAGCAGGCGTAGCCCGCGATATGCGCACCCACATCCTGCTCGGCGATCCGCCGGCCGGGCTTGCCGATGATCACGGCGATTTCAGCCTCGAAGTCGAGTTGGTTCGACTCGGCCGGGCGCATCATGGGCTGGTTGTGACCCACCTGGGAGTCGGCCACCCGCATGAAGAAGGTCGGCTGTTCGGTCACTTCGCGCTGGGTCTCGCGCACATGCTCGACATAGTTCAGGCCGCAGCACCAGATCTTGCCTGGGTCGGGAATCACCGGCGCAAACTGGATGTCCGACAGCGAGACATCGGGGCTGCGACCCGCGATGGCACCCGCTACCTCACCCAGCGCCTGAGCGGCCAGCAGGGCGCGCAGGCTGGGGTAGCGGCCACCCAGGGCCTTGACCAGATCAATCACGCCATCGCCCTGGACCACACCGAAGCGGGCCTGGCCTGCATGTTCATAACTCAAGAGCTTCATTTGCCTTCTCCTCTCAATCAATCCCAATATCTGGGATAGGTTATGTCATCCGTGACACTTCGTCGTCACGCGCTTATTCGGAGACGCTCATGCCATCACCCCGCCCCGGTCTGACCTTTTCCCATTTCGGCCTCTTCGTGCAGGACATGGCCCGCATGGAAGCCTTCTACAGCACGATGCTTGGATTTACCGTGACCGATCGCGGCCGTCTTGAGCGGCCGAATGGGAGCGTGGATCTGGTGTTTCTGAGCCGTGATCCCGATGAGCATCACCAGATCGTTCTGGCCAGCGGCCGGCCCGAAGCGGTCGGTTTCAATGTCATCAATCAGATTTCCCTCAAGGCCGACAGCCTGGCCTCACTCAAGGACGTCTACAACCGCCTGGCGCAGTCGGGCGTGCAGGGGATGGCCCCGATCACCCATGGCAATGCCTTGTCGGTGTATGCCCCCGATCCCGAGGGCAACCGGCTGGAGCTGTATGTGGACCTGCCCTGGTATGTGACTCAGCCCGTGGTGCTGCCGGTGGACCTCAGCCAGGACGATGACACCATCCTGGCGCGTGCCGAGGCCCATGCCCGCAGCCTGCCGGGGTTCATGCCCAGAGCGCAGTGGCGCGCCCTGATGGCCGAGCGCATGGGGTTGCCGACCTGATCAGGCCGCGCGACGGTTGGCGCCGGCATTGAATCGATCAGCCAGGCCCAGGCGGTTGGCTGCGCAGATCAGGGCTCGCAATGAGGCGACCACAATGCTGCCATCGATGCCCACGCCAAAGCGCGCACCGGTCACGCCATCGGCGGTGGCTTCGATGAAGGCCACGGCACGGGCGTCCGAACCCGAATCGATGGACCGCTCCTCATAGGCATCGACCCGGATCGGCAGGCCCAGCGCATTGACCGCGGCATCGATCGGCCCGTTGCCCTCGCCATGCAGCACCTGCACCACGCCATCGATGCTCACCTTGAGATCGATGCGATGGCCCGTGTCATCGCCACTCATGGTGTGCGAGAGCAACCGGATCCGGAAGTCCTCGCGCAGATAGGCTTGCGAGAACAGGCGCCAGAGGTCATCGGCCGTGACCTCGGTGCCGTGTTCATCGGTGTGTTGCTGCACGATGGAGCTGAACTCCACCTGCAGGCGGCGCGGCATGACCAGGCCGTGGTGGCGCTCAAGCAGGAAGGAGATGCCGCCCTTGCCCGACTGGCTGTTCACACGGATGACGGACTCATAGGTGCGGCCCAGATCGGCCGGATCGACCGGCAGGTAAGGCACTTCCCAGAGGGCGTCGGGTTTCTGGGCGGCAAAGCCTTTCTTGATTGCATCCTGGTGCGAGCCCGAAAAGGCCGTGAACACCAGATCGCCCACATACGGGTGGCGCGGATGAATGGGCAACTGCGTGCAGTGCTCCACCGTACGGGCTACTGCGTTGATGTCCGAAAAATCCAGACCCGAATCGACTCCCTGCGAATACAGGTTGAGCGCCAGCGTGACCAGGTCCACATTGCCGGTGCGCTCACCATTGCCAAAGAGACACCCCTCCACGCGATCGGCACCCGCCATCACGCCGAGTTCGGCTGCCGCGACGGCCGTGCCGCGGTCGTTGTGCGGATGCAGCGAAATGATGGCGTGTTCGCGGTTCGGCAGGTTGCGACACATCCACTCGATCTGATCGGCATAGATGTTGGGGGTGGCCGACTCCACGGTGGCCGGCAGATTGAGAATCACGGGCCGACCGGGGCCTGCCCCCCAGGCCTGCATGACGGCCGCGCAGACATCACGGGCAAAGGGCAGCTCGGTGCTCGAAAACACCTCGGGGCTGTACTCAAAGCCCCACTCGGTGCCCGGGCGTGCCTCAAGCTCGCGGCGCACCACACGGGTCATGTCCACTGCGAGCTGCAGGCATTCCTGCTGGCTCATGTTGAAGACCACCTTGCGAAACACCGGCGCGGTGGCGTTGTACAGGTGCACGGTGGCGCGCTTGGCGCCCTCGAGGGATTCGATGGAACGAATGATGAGTTCTTCACGGGCCTGGGTGAGCACGCTGATCACCACATCGTCGGGTACGAGCTTGTGCTCGATGATGTGCCGCACGAAATCAAAGTCTGTCTGCGAGGCCGCCGGAAAGCCGACCTCGATCTCCTTGACGCCGATGCGAACCAGGGTTTCGAACATGCGCAGCTTGCGGTCGGTGTCCATCGGCTCGAAGAGCGCCTGATTGCCATCGCGCAGATCGGTGGAGAGCCACCGGGGCGGGCGGCTGATCACCTGCGAGGGCCAGGTGCGGTTGGGCAGATCGATGGGGGCGAAGGCCTGATACTTGCCGACAGGGGATCGCATCATGATGAAAGACTCCGGGCAAAGGGATTCAGTGAATGATTGAACGCTGAGGGGCGAGCTGAACGCGACGACGGGCGCTGGCGTTGCCGGGCGTAATGCAGGTTGACTCGGGAAGTAGACACCTGCATGAGGCAGGTGGAGCCTCAGACCCGTGGCAGAGCAGCGCTGGCGGGGCGGGCCGGGGCGGTGGGCAGTTTCAGTCTGCCAGGGCTGACATGCGGCAATGCGACGTCAGCTCACCCCGACCCCACGGTAGGTGTAGCGACCCCCCACAGCGACGCAGCGCGCCCACGCAACCCAAAGACAGGCCGGTGAAGGGGGACGAGGTTGTAAACATCCTCAGAGGCTAATCGGCCTGGCCTCGCCTTGTCAAATCAAGTATGTCGGTAATGTGTCTTCGCGGTCTGCGGTCGATCGAGGCGGACAGACGGCCTCGGACCCCAACGCGTTCACCAGCACAATTTGCCTTGGCCATTGCGAGACTTGAAGTCATGTTGCAGCCCAGGCGATCCGGATCATCCCGTTCGACATTTGCATCGCGTTCGACGCTCATGCCCTGGCCGGGTTCGTCGAGCGGACCGTACGGCTGCAATCGGATCCGCGGCTTCACGCTGATCGAGTTGATGATCGTGGTGCTTGTCGTTTCCATCCTGGCCGTGGTTGCCGTGCCCTCGTACTCCGATTACCTCACCCGGGGGCGTCTGGCGGAGGCCCAGTCGGATCTGTCCGCTTTCAGGTTGCGCATGGAGGTGGCCTATCAGGACAACGGAAATTTCGGCACGGGCAGTTGTGCGGTTGCCGCGCCAAGTCGCGAGGATTTTGCATTCCAGTGTCTGCTTCAGGCCGGTGGTCAGGGGTTCGTCATGAGCGCGACAGGGCAGGGCCGCACCGCGGGGTATGCCTACTCGGTCGATGATCGGGGCGTGCGGCGGACCGTGGCCTTTCCAAACGCCGCGCCCGCCGATTGCTGGATGTCCCGCCGAGGGGTCTGCAATTGAAAATCCAGAGGGGCTGGGGACTGGTCGAGATCTTGCTGGTGGTGACCCTGGTTGGCACAGGCATGGCCCTTGGCCTGCCGACTGTTGCCGATGTGCTCGAACGATCGCGTCTGGTCAGCGCTGCGGCTGATCTCGAGCATGCGGCGCGCATGGCCCGTTCGGAAGCGCTCAAGCGCAACACCACTGTGATGTTCACTGCCGGCCCGGGTTTCTGGCAGGTGAGCGTCGACTCGTCCGGCATCACCGAAATCCTTCATGCGGGAGGGCTGGATGCCCGGGTCAGTCTGGACAGCGGTGCGATTGAATTTTCGGGCAATGGATTCACCCGTCCGGTGGGTACACAACTCAGCCTGGATCTCGTTCTGGGCGTCGACGCCTCAAACTGTGCCGCAGCGCAACGATGCCGCAGATTGCAGGTCGATGCGGGCGGCGTGGCCCGGATCTGCGATCCGCTCAAGGGATCGGACCAGTGGGGAGCGTGTTCATGAGTCAGATGGCTCGGCCGACACCCCGATCACACTTTGCTCACGGATTACCGGTCGATCTGCGACGGTGCAGAGCAGGGTGTGGAAAGCGTCTTGAGAGCGCTGGCTTTGCCCTGCTGGAGGTACTGATTTCGGTTGGACTTCTGGCCACTGGCGCGCTGGCGGTTCTGGCCGTGAATTCCGCTCTGATCGCCACGTCGACTGTCAGTCATCAGCGAGCCCAGGCTTCGTTGCTCGCCCAGGAACTGATGGTCATGGTCACGACCGATGCAGCGCAGGCGGGATGCTATGCCACGACAGGCAACACGACCTGTCCCTCGACGGCTGCACGGGCGCGGCTGCTCGACTGGCAGGACCGGGTCCAGGCAAATCTGCCGGGAATCCTGACCGACGGCGGAATTTCGGCCGAATTGGGAGCGGATCGCAGCTTCGTTGTGACCGTTCAGTGGCGTTCTGCCCGCTCGACCGAAACCCGCAACCTTCGCCTGGCGACCCACCTCGGCGGATGATCCTCATGAAGGTCTCGAATTCAAGGCACTTGCAGCGGGGCATGAACCTGGTCGAGGTTCTGGTTGCGCTCGTTCTTGGCCTCCTTGTGAGTGTGGTGGCTCTCGGTTCGGCGCAGAGTTTTTCCGGAATCAGTCGAACCCAGACCGGGCAGGGCAGTGCGCTGGCCTCGGCCTCTGCTGCGATGGATGCCTTACGTCAGGACATCCAGTTGAGTGGACTCGGTTTTTTTTCCGACACCGCGCCGCTTTGCCCGCGGATCAATGCTTCGTTCAATGGCACCCCCATCGTGGACGGCCAAGCCTTTGCGCCGCTGGCCGTGCTCCCGCAGGGCACCGGGTCGGATCGAATCGAACTGGTTCATGCGGCAGAGGTCACCGCGGGTTCAGCCTTTCGGCTGCTGGCTCCAATGAGCCAGCCGATGTCACCGGTCATGGTTCGAAGCGGCGTTCAGATCCAGACGGGAGATGCGGTCCTGTTGTCGAATGCTGCAGCGAATCAGCCCTGTACGCTGGCCTCGGCTGGCGCTCTGACGCCGGTCGCAGGGGGACGGGTCGAGTTGGCATTCAGCACGCCGGGCGGGTTTACGCCCGCTGACTGGAGCGGTGCGTTCAGCGAACTGCCCAACTATTCCGAGCAGGCCTCGGTCTCAGTGCTGGGCTCGCTGAACTGGATTCGCTACGAACTGGTGGCCGACCGTCTGGAGCGAGAGGATCTCTTGACGGGTCAACGCAGTGTGATCGCCCGCGGCATTGTGCAGATGCGCGCTCAGTACGGTCTGGCCGCGTCGAACGCCGACAACATGATCGAATCCTGGGTCGATGCCCAGGCTGGCGGGGGATTGAGCGCGGGCGACTGGACGCGGATGCGTGCCTTGCGAGTGGCCGTGGTGGCGGTCAACGGCGAGGCTCAACGCCCTGATGCCCAGGGTCAATGCGACGCGACACTGGAGGCGCCGGCGCTCTGGCCGGGTGAGTCCGCGGCACTCGCGCAGCGTGCGCAATGGCAGTGTTCCCGTTATCGGGTCTGGTCGACCTGGGTGGCCTTGCCCAATCTGCAGTGGGGCCAGGGCCGATGAACCGGTGCACAAGAGCCCGCGAGCGGGGAGCAAGCCTGATCGTTGTCCTGATTGTGCTGGCAGTGCTCCTGCTCGGTTCGGCGCTGGTGCTGCGAAGTGGCGAGACCGTGACGCTCATGGCGGGTAATTCGGCCATGCGCGATGCTGCAATTCGTGCCGCTGACCTGGGGATCAATCGTGCGTTCGCGAGTGTTCAGGCGCTCTCTGCCGAAGAGACGAATGCTCTGCCGCAGTATTACGCCACCCGGCAGTCGGTCGACACCCATGGGTTGCCCACCACTGTGGTCTGGGCGAATGTGCCCGCGGAGTCCCTTGGCAACTACTCGGTGCAGTGGGTTGCCGAACGTCTGTGTCACGGCGTGACACCGGTCGTGGATGTCTATGCCCAATGCCAGGTGAGTCAGGCCCAGACTGCAGGATCCAATCGAGGGGGCTGGGGCACACCGGTCGAGTCTGATCCGGTGAAGTACTACAGGGTGACGGTACGTGTGACCGGCCCGCGGGGCACCGAACAGTTCGTGCAGTCTCTGACGGCGCGTTGATCATGAATGCCTCTCGACTGTTTCACTTCGTTCTGACGGGCATGCTGGCGTTCGGTGTGCTCGCCCCGGTCTCAGCCGTGGACGTGGCCCAGGTCCCGATCGACGGCATATCGAACGTCAAGCCCAACATCCTGTTTGCCATGGATGATTCGGGATCCATGGATTTTGAAGTCATGCTGCGCACCAATGATGGCGCGCTGTGGTGGCAAACCTCCGGCTCGGGGGGGACCGCCTGGGATGCGGCAGGTGCGCCCTTGTTCAACACAACCGGCAATTCGGGTTCGGGATGGACGAAGCTCGCGTATCTCTTTCCAAATGGGTGCGCGACCGACCGACGCATGCTCTGCGATTCGGGCGGGCATTACGCCATCCCACCCACCCCTCAGTTCGCATCGATGCGCTCGGCGGCCTTCAATCCGCTTTACTACAACTCCCTGATGACGTATCTGCCCTGGTCGCCGGGCTACCTCTCCGGGGCGACGAAAACCTTCGGCAATGCCTCCAGCACAGCGCCCCTGTCTCATCCGGTCCGAAGCTCAACCGGCGGATTCAGCTTGGTGGCGCAATACACATCCAGCGCGACCGACACGATCTTCCGGCTTCTGCCCGGCATGGTGTTGCCGGGCAATCTGATGAGTGGAATCCGCACCGCCAGCGCCGCCAGCGGCGCAACCTGGAATGCAGTGACGACCAATCTGGCCATCACATCCAGCAATAACGGGACGCATGCCTGGGCCTCGATTCCGTACTATCCGGCCACGTTCTACCAGAGCGAAGCCTGTGCCCTGTCAGGACTGATCTGCGTGCAGGCGCCGGACGGCACTACCCTGAAACGCTATGAAATCAAGAGCGGCATCACCTTTCCCTCTGGCCGGACCTATGCGGCTGAGCTGCAGAACTTTGCCAACTGGTTTCAGTACTACCGCAAACGCAAGCTCATGCTGGGCGCATCGATGGGCCAGGTGCTGGCCGGCGTCACCCATGTGCGGGGTGCGGTGGTGGGTTTCAACAGCAATCAGCCCGCCAGTGTGAGCATGCTTGATTTCGACGCGACTTCGGACGCAGCCAACGACAAGGCGGTGATCGGGCGCTTCTATGACAACCCTTCGTCGGGTGGTACGCCGACCCGTCAGACTCTCAATTACATCGGTCAGCAGTTCAGAAACACGCCGGGAATCATTCAGTACGCCTGTCAACGCAATGCTGCGTTCGTGGTAACCGATGGCTTTGGAGAGTCAACATCGGTGACCCCCCCCGCCTATGACCGGACCACCTGGGCGAGTCCGGCGCCACTCGGCGTGCCCTACACCGGTACGCTGGCGGATCTGGGGCTTGCGCTGTACACGATCAATCCCCGTCCCGATCTGGCCACCGGGCGCGTGCCTTTCGATCCGACCGACACCACCCCCGGTGCAGACAGAAATCCCAATCTTCACATCAACACCTATGCCATCACGCTTGGCGCGCGCGGCACCGTCTGGCCCTCCGCCTCTGACCCCTTCGCCTCACCGCCCACGTGGCCCAATCCGAACATCTCGCGCAGTCCAACCTCCATTGATGACCTGTGGCTCGCCACACTCAATGGTCGCGGTCAGATGCTGCTGGCTGACAACGTCTCGTCCCTGACGCAGGGCATTCAGGATGTGATCAACGACATCCTCTACAAGTCAGGCTCACAAAGTGCCGTGGGTCTGGTCAACCCCAACATCACCTACGGATCCAATACCGTGTACTGGTCGTCGTACAACGGCAAGGGCTGGTCCGGTGATGTGAATGCCGGTCCAATCGATCTGGTGACCGGGCAGGTGGCGACGACCGGGTCCTGGTCAGCGGCTCAGAGACTGGACGCACGCAACTGGACCACACGCCGGATCGGCAGTTTCAATGGCACGGTCGGTGTTGCGTTCACGGCCGACGCCATCGGACCCCTGCTGGGCGGTGGGCCCACCGCTACCGTGGAGCAGCTGATCGATTTCCTGCGGGGTGACCGCTCGCTGGAAGGCAGCCTGTTTCGCAGGCGCACGTCGCGCCTTGGCGATATCGTGAATGCCGAGCCCGTCGAGCATCCTGATGGATCGGTGGTGTTTCAGGCGGCCAACGATGGGATGCTGCATGCCTTCAGAACATCAGACGGAGAGGAGCTGTGGTCGTATGTACCGAGCTCGGTTTTGTCTGGCTTGGGATCGCTTGCCAACAAGGTCTATTCGCATCGCTTCTATGTCGACGGCACGCCCTCGGTGCAGAAAGTCGATGGCGGAAAGGTGATTCTGGTCGGCGGCTTGCGTGCAGGCGGCAAGGGCTTCTACGCACTTGATGTGACTCAGAGCTCCGCCAATTCAGACGCCGATGTTGCGGCCAAAGTGCTGTGGGAGTTTCCGAATGCAGCGACGAGTGCGACGGTCCGCAATTCTCTGGGGCTGTCTTTCTCGCGTCCAGCAATCGTGAGGACAGCGAGTCAGGGCTGGGTCGTGCTGGTGGGGTCCGGTTACAACACGTCCGGCGACGGCAAAGGGCGTGTCTACATGCTCAATGCCCTGACCGGGGCGGTGATCCGCGAGTTCGTTACCCCGGCGGTCGCCGATCTGGGCGCGATCTCGGCGTTTGTACTGCGAGATAACGGACTCGAGACGGCCAGCTACGCCTATGCGGGCGACCTGGCGGGCAATCTCTGGCGATTCGATCTTGAAACGGGGGGAGTGGCTCGCCTGGCCTTGCTCAAGGATGGGCTGGGTCAACCGCAGCCCATTACCGCAGCGCCCGAGCTCACGATGTTGCGCAACCAGAGGCTGGTGCTGGTGGGTACTGGCAAGCTCATGGGCGTCAGTGATTTTTCCGCGACGCAGGTACAGTCCTTCTATGCCCTGGTCGATCGCGGCACAGAAATTGTCAATGTCCGCAGTGATCTGGAGCTGCGCACCCTCACGATCAGTGGTGACAACCGAAACCTCTCTGCCGCGGCGCCCAACTGGACCACCGGTAAAGGCTGGTACTTTGATCTGCCCGCGGGCGAAGTGGCCAACACCGACCCGCTCATAGCCCAGGGTGCGGTCTTTTTCACGGCCAACAAGCCCACGGCTGCGGCTTGCGCCTCGCAGTCGTTCATCTACATGGTTGATATCGAAACGGGCTCACAGCGGCCTGCGTCCGTCTTTACCGGCACCCCCTGGACTGGCCAGCTCATCGGTGGGGTCCTGTCGTCTCGGGTCGTGATCGCCAAACTTCCGTCGCTGTCTCTGGTTGCACTGGTGCATCAGTCGGATAATTCGATTGCTTCGCGCATCATCAAGCCCCCTACGCCCTCCCAGCCCCGCAAGGCGGCCTGGCGCGAGATCCGTCGCTGATCTGTCCAGGCTGGAAAGCCCCGCTGTCAGGTCCCGTTCGAGGGTGCCAGCAGACGAGAGATGGGGGTCTGCGAGTCAGGAAGAGGGCTTGTCCGACAGGGCATCAGTCGGCCAGCCAATCAGATGGCTGGCCTCGCGTGCGCGGTGTGCGAGTTCGTGCCAGCTCTGAGCGCCCAGATGCAGCAACCCATAGCGATGGCTGCCCGTCCATTGATAGTCACGAGCCACGCCCGCCGCACGCTTGTGCATGCAAAAAAGCAGGGCATCGGGACACGCTCTGGACAGGGCCTGTTGTTGCGCGTGATCCGGCATGGCCGGCACCGACTCTCCCGGAAAGCTGCGGTAGACCAGGCTCGAGGCCACGCGAGCGGTGGGGGGCAGACGAGGCGTTTGCCGGGCGTCTCGACCCAGTGCCAGTTGCAAGGCCAGCGCATGAAGGTCAAGCCCGATCACCCGCCGGTACAGGTCGGAGAATTGTGCAGCCATGCGTGGGTTGCATTCGATGACCGTGATCCGGTCGGTCTGCGGATCGTGAAAGAACTCGAGGTTGAACAGGCCATGCTGAAAACCGATGGCCTGCAGAAAACGTCGCGCAATATCCAGCGCGCGGGCCTGGACCTCTGGCGACAGGCGGCTGGGCAGGTCCCATCGCCGAAAGGCCTGCGTCCCCGGATACAGGATGGCATCGACCACCCCGATGGCCTGCACTTCACCGTGTTGAACAAAACCATCCAGGTTGTACTGCGGCGTTGACGGATCAACCGGCGCCTCCAGCAGCATGCGAAAGGCGCTGTCGGCTTCGGGCAGCAGCCGGGCGCGGACCTGCTCGAAGGGATGGATCAGCCAGCCCATCAGCCGCTGCTCCCAGCGGCTGAAGTTCATGTGCGTCTGCAGCTCGGCTGGCGTCTCGACGCGTCGGGCCAGAATCGAAAAGGCGGCCTTCACCGGCTTGACATAGGCAGGAAACCGCACGCGATCGATCGCAGACTTCAGATCCGACGAACCCGGCGCGGCATCCAGAACCTCAAAGGCCAGATTGGCCTCGGGGGCCACCGCTTGCAGCACACGGCGGGCATGCACCTTGTGCTGGGCGGCCACGATGGCGGCCGGTGAGGTGCCAGGCAGGCTGAGTTGCTCCGCCACCAGGGCTGCGGCGAGCGCGCCGTACTGCTCATGGGCGGAATGCACGCCTTGCCATTGGCGCTGTTGACCGCGACGGCTTTGCCGGGCGACGAATCGATCCAGGTCAAACCAGGGCAGCGCGAGCTGGCTCGGGAACCGGAAAAGGTCAAAGCCCGCGTGATCGAACGCAACCTGCGGCTGAGCCTGCATGCCCACGCGATCAAAGTCGTGTACGAACAGCAATCCGATGCGGGCGTGTTCTCGTGGGCGGTTCATGGCATGCGTTTGATGCATCAGAGATGAAAAGCGACCCGGGAAAAGCAACCCGCCGGCCCAGTTCATCGGCACCAAGACGGCCGGAGTGTGCCACGATCCCGTGCATCCTCCGATCATGCCGATTGGTTTTCATGCCCACGCCCCGTTATCTGCAGCTTCACCAGCCCGATGATGTCGTGCTGGCCCGTGAGGCCGCGCGCGGCCTGATGCGACCGATCGCGAGCCTGTCGCCGAAATTTCTCTACGATCCGCTGGGCTCCCGGCTTTTTGAGGCGATCACCGAACTCGAGGAGTACTACCTCACCCGGATCGAGGCTGCCATCGTGGCCCAGGCACGGACGGATATCGCGAATGCGGTGCATGCATTGATGCCCGAACTGTCCGCCCTGGTCGATCTGGGCGCAGGCAATTGCGCCAAGGCGCAAGGCTGGTTTGAGGTGTTGGCACCCCGGCAGTACATGGCCGTTGATATCTCGGTGAATTTTTTGCAGGGAGCCCTTAAGGCCTGTGCCCGTCGTCATCCCGAGATCGACATGACCGGCATCGGCATGGATTTTTCAAGCGATCTGAGATTCCCGAACGACCTGCTGCCAACGCAATCCCTGTTTTTCTTTCCCGGCTCGAGTATTGGCAATTTTTCACCCGAAGAGGCCTTGCGCCTCATCCGTCAGGCTCGCGAGGCCTCTCACGGTGGGGCCTTGCTGATTGGCGTGGATCTGGTCAAGCCCGATGAGGTGCTGGTGCCTGCCTACGATGATGTTCTGGGCGTGACGGCTGCCTTCAACCGCAATCTGCTGCTGCATCTGAATCGACTGCTGGGTGCGGACTTCGATCCGCGCGACTGGTTGCATGTGGCGCTCTATGCGCACCGCCATGCCCGGATCGAGATGCATCTGCAGGCCCGCAGACCGGTGACGGTGCGATGGCCCGGCCAGGTTCGTCACTTTGAATCGGGCGAGCGGATCCATACCGAGAACTCCTACAAATGGACCCTCGAGGGATTTGATGCCCTGCTTCGATCCGCGGGCTACGCGCAGGTGAAGTGCTGGACCGATGAGCGGCCCTGGTTCGCGGTGTTTCTCGCGAGCGGGTGAGGGAAAATCGGCGCGCTCAGCGAGCGCAGCTTCGAAAGCCCGCCGCAACGTCGTTGCGATCGGGGGCAAAGAAATTGCGATATCGGGGATGTTTCATGCGCGGTTGCGTCATGAAGGAGCCCCCCCGCAGCACGGGGCGCCCATCAAAGAAGGGAGCCGAGTAATCGCGATAGGGGTGCGCCTCAAACCCGGCCAACGGGCGATGTGCGCTGGCGGTCCACTCCCAGACCTCTCCCCAGGCAAACCGTTCGCCCTGGGTGCAGGCGGCCCGTTCCCATTCAGCCTCCGTGGGCAGGCGTCTGCCGGCCCAGGCGCACCAGGCGCGTGCTTCATGGGCGGTGAGGTGCACGGCAGGCTCGCCAGCCTCCAGCGGATGCCACTGTCCATACAGCCATCGCTGCCACGGGCTGTGGCCGCCCTGGCGTTGCAGCACGAGCGGCATCAGCAAGCCGCTGCGTTTGAGCCAGCTCAGGCCAGCCTCATCCCAGAACTCGGCGCGCTGATAGCCGCCCTGTTCCACAAAGGGCAGGTAGTCATGCCAGCGCACGACCTGGGCATCAATCTCGCAGGCGGGTAAGGGTATGGATTCGCCGATCAACTCGTTGTCAAAGGCAAAGCCCCCGGGTGCCCCGGCGCCCAGCATCCAGTCCTGTGGATCCAGGGCGAGGGCGGTTGCACGGTCTGGTCTGATCTGCGGCTGCCATCGGGGATCGGTGATGCTCAACCCAAGCGCCTGCGCCATGTAGAGCCCAGCCTCGTGATGCATGTCCTCGTGAAAGAGGGCCAGACGATGAAAGTAAAGTCCGTGGTCGTCGTCCGGGGTGCGCTCCAGATGCGCGAGGCTGTGATCCAGGTGTGCAGCCAGATCCGCCAGGGTCTGCTGCACCGTGGGCAGTTGCAGATCCCAGCGGCTGGCGTGAATCACCTGCACCGAGTTGTAAAGGGCATCGGCATTGGCCCGCCGCGCCGGGCAGGTCTGCATCCAAGATTCGGCGCTCTGATCCGGGGCTCGCAGACTGGCCCGCAACCCCAGGGCCTGATACGGATTGCGTACGGTCCAGAGTTCCTGAAACCAGCCCACATGGCCCAGTTCCCACAACGGCGGATTGAGGTTGGGGTGCAGCGGCACCCGAAGGTCCTTGAGTTGCGCACGGATGGTCTCGAAGAGATTCAGCGTATCGGCCCGCGCATCCTGGATCAACACGCTGAGCGCTTGCCGACGGGCTTGTCGTGCCGCGGTGGCGGGCTGCGCGACTACACTGGCAGCCTCGGTTCCGGTGTAATCCATGGCAGCGGACCGGTGGGCCACGGACAGGCTGGAGCGGGCAGGGTGCGGGATCGACACGGGATCAGCAGGCAGAGTGAGTCGGGCATCGTCATCGTGACGCCTGCCCTCGCTGATGCCAACAATGGCAACTGGCAGACGGCCCGACGGTGGGCCCGGATGCTGGCCACAGAATACCCCGTCCGTCTGGTGGGGCAATGGCCCGACGAACCATCCCAGGCGTCAAACACCCGTCCGCCCGCCCTCATGATCGCGCTGCACGCCCGGCGCTCGGCCGCTTCGATCGAGCGCTGGAAAGCCGCGAGCCCGGATTCACCCCTGATCGTTGCGCTGACCGGAACCGATCTTTACCGCGATATTGAGATAGACGCGTCCGCGCAGCGCTCGCTCGAGCTGGCCGATGGTCTGATCGTGCTCAATACCCTGGGCGCGCAGCGGCTGCCTGAGCGCCTGCGAAGCAAGGTCACCGTGGTTCTGCAGTCGTGCAGCGCTCGCCAGCCCTGGCCTTTGGCACAGCGTCATTTGCGGGTGGTGATGGTGGGACATTTGCGCGCCGAGAAAGCGCCAGAGACCTTGTTCGCGGCCGCCCGGCGGCTGGCCGATCGCCCCGACATCGTGTTTGACCATATCGGAGGCGCGCTTGATGAGTCGCTTGCGCAGCAGGCTCGCCGCCTGATGCAGGACTGCCCGAACTACCGATGGTTGGGGGCTCTGCCCCATGTCGAGGTGCGACGCCGCATTCAGCGGGCTGGCCTGCTGGTGCATCCAAGCCACATGGAGGGGGGCGCTCATGTGGTGATCGAAGCCATTCGCAGTTCAACCGCGGTGCTGGCCTCCGGCATCGACGGCAATATCGGCCTGCTCGGTGAGCGCTATGAAGGGTATTTTCCCGTTGGCAATGCCGAGGCTCTGGCCAGCCTGATCACCTCGGCCCGGGATGTTCCCGGTATGCTTGTCGAATTGCGTCAGCAGGTGTCAAGGCGCGCCGAGCGCTATGCGCCCGAGCACGAAAAAGCCACGCTGCTTGCACAGGTGCGGGCTTTACTGACCCGGCACTGAACCTCCATCCGTTGCGGAGCCTGCCATGAACCGTCCTGAATCCCTGCCTGTGGAGCCACCGCTCACCTCTCTGTCTCATGGTGGTGGATGTGGCTGCAAGATCGCGCCAGGCGTGCTCTCCGAGATCCTCAAGGGCACCACTGCGCTGCCGGTGCCCCCCGAACTGCTGGTCGGCATCGAGACTGCCGACGACGCGGCCGTGTACCAGCTCAACGACGAGCAGGCCCTGATTGCGACGACCGATTTCTTCATGCCCATCGTCGACGATCCTTTTGACTTTGGTCGTATCGCGGCCACCAACGCGATCAGTGATGTCTATGCCATGGGTGGGCGCCCCATTCTCGCCCTGGCACTCGTGGGCATGCCCATCAATGTGTTGTCGACGGCCACCATCGGCAAGGTGCTGGAAGGCGGTGCGTCGGTTTGTCGCGCAGCGGGAATTCCGATCGCCGGAGGCCACACCATCGATTCGGTCGAGGCCATCTATGGCCTGGTGGCACTGGGGCTGGTGCATCCCAAGCGGGTCAAACGCAATGCCGATGCCCGCCCGGGCGATGTGCTGATTCTGGGCAAGCCCATCGGCGTGGGCGTGCTCTCTGCCGCCCTCAAGAAGGGGGCCCTCGATGCGCAGGGATATGCCCGCATGATCGAGACCACCACGCGTTTGAATACGCCGGGGCCCGAGCTGGCTGCACTTGACGGCGTTCATGCCCTGACCGATGTCACCGGGTTCGGGCTGGCCGGCCACGGCCTTGAGATTGCCCGGGGCGCAAAGGCTGAAGTGTTGATCGACTGGGCGAGCGTGCCCCAGTTGCCCGGTGTGCGCGCCATGGCGGCAGACGGTTTTGTCACAGGGGCGTCGGGTCGCAACTGGGCGGGTTATGGGCACGATGTGCGACTGCCCGCGGGTTTTGCCGCGCAGGACCAGGCTCTGCTCACCGATCCCCAGACCAGCGGGGGCTTGCTGGTGTCGTGCACGCCGCAGGCTGTCGACGCCGTGCTTGCCGTTTTCCGCAAGCATGGTTTCGAGCAGGCTGCTGTGATCGGCCAGGTTCAGCCCGCAGCGGGTGCGCCAGCCTTGGTCGTTCGGTAAGGCAAGCCTCCCACGCTGCGGTCACTCGGGTGTCTGCGGCTGCTACGGTTTCTGCGGTGGCCAGGGCGGCCAGGGCGGCCAGGGCGACTGAAGCGGCCAGGGCGGCCTTGGGTCGCAGGTCGGGTCAGCCCCTGGGCGGCTCGCAGGATTGCAGCGCTCGCACGTCATCGGCGATGCGCTCGAGCGCGCGGTCGCGAATGCCGAGTTGCTGCAGATGGGCAACCGTCTCGAAGAGATAGTCGCAGCACCGGCCAAGCCGGCCGTGAGCCTGCGCGATATGGCGCACGATCACGTCATGGGCCAGACCAGGCGCGTAGCGCTCATGGCCCGGATTGCGACTGAAGGCAATCGCAGGGACCGGTCCCTGGGCGGTGTGAGCCTGAGCCCATACCGGGCAATACGAAAAGCTCATCATCTCGCGTCGCCACAGCACATCGAGCTCGGTGCGGATGGCCTGCGGGGCAATCTGGTAAACCACGCCGGTGCAACTGCCGCCTGACTCGAGGGACAGCATCAGGCCAGGATTTTCCGGGCTGCCACGTCCGGCTTTGTTCCAAAGACAAAAGGCGCGCCGCCAGCCATGGATGCGCGCATTGCGTCGATCGACGAACTCGAAAGCCGGGTTCCAGATCAGGGACCCAAAGGCAAAGACCCAGACGGGCTGATCACGAGGCACCGCTGCGAGCATGCGTTCGATATCGGCCCCGCGCTCCTCATCGGACATGAGCCGTTGCCCAGGACCGAGACTGGCTCGGACGGCAGCCAGCAGGGTTCCATCGAGAATGGATTCGCGGGTGATGACATGCGCACTCATGGCGTCATGCTCCAGTGCCTCAGGCGCAGGGTCAAGAGCGCATAGACCAGCATCACGGTCGCAGCGACCGTGTAGACCCCGACAAACCCCGTGTGCTTGAGCAGGGCGATCCACAGCGATGCGCCGAACACCAGCCCCACGGTTCGGGTGACCATGGTGATGCTGCCCGCGATGCCGCGCGAGGCGAGCGGCAGGCTGGCCATGACCTGATCGCCATAGGTCACCTGGAACAGACCCAGAGCAAAACCCTGCAACACGAGGCTTGTGAGCATCCAGGGCAGTCCCGGGATCTGGGGCCACAGGGCCACCATGACCAGGCCGAGTGAGGCCAACCCAAAGCTGGCCTGGGTGCATCGTGCAACGCCCCAGCGCAGGGCCAGACGGGGGGCTGCTGCCGATCCGGCCAGGGTGCCGAGCGCCCAGGTGGCCATCAGAGCCCCGCTGGCCACCGCGCTCTGTGAGAGTTCCCCCAGCAACGCGAATGGGGCAATCAGCGGCACCGCGAAGCTCGCGAACTGGATCAGGACGGCGGCCCCTTGCAAGGACCAGAACGACCGATTGCGGGCGATGGCGGTTGGCAGGTAGGGGCTGCCTGAAGTCTGCTGGGTCTTTGCAAATGCGCGGATGACCCAGAGCCCCAGAGTTGCGCTCGCGGCAGCGGCCAACGCGATCCAGCCGGCCTGCGGTCGAGCCAGTTCGCCCAGCAGGGGCGGGGCCAGCAAGGTCAGGGCCAGGCCCAGAGCCAGCCACCCAATGCGCGCGAAGCGGGCCGCACCAGGCTCAGGCTGGGCGGCGGATCGCGCGACCGGTCGCAGCACGCCGGCGAGCCAGAAGCTCGCGACCAGGGCTGCGGCCATGAGAGGAATCCGGATCGCGAAAACGCCCTGCCAACCCATCGTGAGCAGGCTCAGCCCGCCGATCAGGGGGGCTGCAACGCCGGCTGCTGCATTGAGGCTGCCGTAGGCGCCCAAAGCTACCGTTCGCTGCGACTCGGCCCGTGTTCGCGTGGCCAGCGCGGGTGCACAGGAGAGCACCAGTGCCACCGCAATGCCCTGCAGAATGCGCCCTGCCAGCAGTACGCCAAAGGTGGGCGCCCAGGTGCACAGGGAAAAGGCCACAACGGCCAGGGCCAGGCCCGCACGAAAGACGGTGAGGTGGCCGATGCGATCGCCCAGGGCCCCGAAGGCCAGCATCAGGCTGCCGTAGGTCAGCACCAGGCAGATCGCCGCCCATCGGATATCGGCGGGCTGC
>Ga0255085_1000130_pt1 | contig 22589 bp, 22 predicted proteins | sample Colum_Cont_RepB__FD_188442 | JGI IMG/M metagenome (GOLD analysis project Ga0255085, IMG submission 188442) | Freshwater microbial communities from Columbia River, Oregon, United States - Colum_Cont_RepB_8d | ecosystem: Environmental > Aquatic > Freshwater > River | place: USA: Oregon | collected... | reverse complement strand
GCCGGAACTCGGTGGTCGCCCCCAGCCCGGCCTCGTGGGCCCGGGCCGCACTGGCCGCATCGATGAGCAGGCCGAGCACCGCGTCGGGCGCGCGCTGGCGGATGAGCGCCGCGAGCAGCCCGGTGGTGTCGCCATTGCCTCCGGCACCCGGATTGTCCTGGGTGTCGGCGAGCACGGTGGGTGCCCCCGGCGTGCCGGTCTGCATGGCACGCCGCACGGCCTCATCGGGCTCGAGCAGGTCCATCGCAAACTGCGATTCCGCCGCCGCCACGGCATCGCCAATCTCGCGCAGGGCCGCCTGGGTCACGGCCTCATCGGGGCCATAGGCCACCACCGACATGCCGCATTCATCAAAGTCGGCCATCGGAAAGCCCGGCGCAAAATCGAGCGACACGCCGGTGGCCAGGCTGAGCGTGCTGATGCGCTCGTAAAGCCCCTTGCAGGGATCAATGAAGGTGCACTGCGAGGGAATGCCGGTGAGGTAATCGAACTGCCGAAAGGCCTTGGCCGGGCGGCGACCCGTGCGGATCATGGCATCGAGCAGTTCGGCCGCGCGCGCGCCGGTGGCAGCCATATCGACATGCGGATAGGTGCGATAGATGGTCAGGGCATCCGACTGCGCCACCATCTGACGCGTGACATTGGCATGCAGATCCAGGCTCGCCACCACCGGCACCCGGGGGCCCACCACCTCGCGCACCCGGCGCAGGATCTCGCCCTCACCGTCATCGACATGCTCGCAGACCATGGCGCCGTGCAGGTCCAGGTAGACCCCCTGAATCTCGGGGTCTGCGCGCAGACGCTCGATCAGATCGCCCACGATGGTCTCAAAGGCATGGCGCGTGACCTGAGCCGAGGGCGAGGCGGCTGCCCAGGTCAGCGGCACCAGCGTGTGGCCCTGACGGCGCAGTGCCTCGATGGCACCCTGCACGGGAATATTGGCGCCCGCCACGGCCTCAAAGAGCGGCGCACCACGCTGAATCGAGGGCCAGCCGCCGCCGGCCTCAAAGGCGGCATAGTCCGCGGGCGACGGGGCGAAGGTGTTGGTTTCGTGCTGCATGCCGCCAATGGCGATCCGGGCCATGGGTCTCTCCGATGAAATGGGTCTTGAGCGCCAATCCTACGCGCGCAGGTCACTCGGGTTGCATCAAAGCCCCGGAATGGCTACTGTCCGCCTCACAATCATCTCAAGGAGCACTCGTGTCCCCCGTCGCCCTGCTCAAACGCACCGCTGCAGCCGTCATGGCCATCGGTGCGCTGTCGGTTGCCACTCCGGCGGCCGCCCAGACCGTTCTGAAGGTCGTGCCGCACTCCAATCTGGCCGTGCTCGACCCGATCTGGACCACCGCCTACATGAGCCGCAACCACGGCTACATGATCTACGACACCCTGTTTGGGACCGACGAAAATGGCGTGGTCAAGCCCCAGATGGTTGAGTCGTTCTCGGTCAGCCAGGACAACCGCCTGTACACCTTCAAGCTGCGCAAGGGTCTGGAGTTCCATGACGGCAAGCCGGTCACGGGCGAAGACGTCATTGCCTCGATCCAGCGCTGGGGCAAGCGCGATGCCATGGGCTCGGCGCTCATGCAGTTCGTGGCCCGCATGGACACCCCCGCGCCCGATACCTTCCGGATCTTCCTGGGCGAAGCCTGCGGCTTCGTGATCGAGGCCCTTGGCAAGCCCTCCTCCAATGTGCCGTTCATCATGCCCAAGCGCGTCGCCGAAACCGATGCCTTCAAGCAGATCGAAGAGCACATCGGCTCGGGCCCCTACATCTTCAAGCGCGACGAGTTCAAGCCGGGCGACAAGGCGGTCTACCTCAAGAACCCCAAGTACGTCCCGCGCAGTGAGCCGCCCTCGGGTACCACCGGCGGCAAGCGGGTGTTTGTCGATCGCGTGGAATGGAACCTTGCGCTGCGTGACGGCCAGGCTCAGGTCAATGCCCTGCGCAATGGCGAGGTCGACATCATCGAGGCCCTGCCGTTCGACTTCTATGAGTCGGTCAAGAAGGACGACACGCTGCAGCTGCCCAAGTACGCCAACTACGGTCTGCAGTACATGGCGCGCTTCAACCACCTGCACAAGCCCTTCGACAACCCCAAGGTGCGCCAGGCAGTCATCGCCGCCTTCAATCAGGAGGCCTTCCTGCGGGCCCAGGTGGGTGTGAAGGAGCTCTACAAGCCCTGCGGCTCGATGTTCATCTGCAACACGCCCTATGGCAGCCTCGCCGGCAGCGACCTGCAGATGAAGTCGAACATGAAGAAGGCCCAGGACCTGCTCAAGGCCTCGGGCTACGATGGCACGCCCATCGTGATCCTCAAGCCGACCGATCTGGCCTCCATCCAGAAGCTGCCCGATGTGGCTGCCCAGCTGCTGCGTCAGGCCGGCTTCAAGGTGGACCTGCAGGCCATGGACTGGCAGACCCTGGTGGGCCGGCGTGCCAAGAAGGACGCCCCGGACAAGGGCGGCTGGCACATGTTCCTGACTGCGTGGCAGGCCTTTGACGTGTGGAACCCGATCGCCAATCCCACCACCGACACTCGGGGTGAGAAGTCGACCTGGTTCGGCTGGGCCACCGACGACAAGCTGTCGGATCTGCGCAACCAGTTCATGCGCGCCACCGATGACGCCGGCAAGAAAAAGCTCGCCGACGCCATGCATGCCCGCATGTTCGAGGTCGGCACGCACGTCGCGCTCGGTCAGTACGACCAGCCGATGGCAGCCACCAAGAAGGTCAGCGGCTTTTTCGTGACCAACGGCAACCTCTACTGGAACCTCAAGAAGAACTGAGGCCAGTCCTGAGCGGGATCGGCCAGGGCGCAACCCGCGCGCTGGCCGAGGGTGATCTCCACACCAGCGAGGATCACCCAGACTGATCCGCGGTCTTGAGCCAGTCCCTGCGGGGCGCGTGCCACACTGACGCGCCCCGTTGTCTTGCACGGAACACGCTTTATGGCTGTCTTTCTGTTGCGTCGACTGCTGTCGACCATCCCGGTGCTGCTGATTGTGGCCGTGCTGGTGTTTCTCATGCTCAGGCTCACGCCCGGCGACCCCGCGGCGGTGCTGGCGGGCGATGCGGCGAGCACCGAGCAGATCGCGCTGATTCGCGAAAGCCTGGGCCTGGATCGCAGCATTCCCGAGCAGTTTGCGATCTGGTTCGGACGCATGCTCACGGGCGATCTGGGGCAGTCGTACTACTACAAGATGGATGTCACCTCGCTGATCGCCCAGCGACTGGAACCCACGATTTCTCTGGCCATCATCACGATCGTGATCGCCGTGCTGGTGGCCGTGCCCCTGGGCGTGCTCGCCGCCTGGCGCCACGGCGGCTGGCTCGATCGCAGCCTGATGGGCTTTTCGGTGATGGGCTTCTCAGTCCCGGTCTTCGTGATGGCCTATCTGCTGATCTGGCTGCTCTCGCTCAAGCTGGGCTGGCTGCCGGTGCAGGGCTACGAGCGCATCGCCAAGGGCGTGGGCCCCTGGATGCGCCAGCTCATCCTGCCCGCGATCACGCTGTCGGTGATCTACATCGCCCTCATTGCACGGGTCACGCGGGCCTCGGTGCTCGAAACCCTGGGCGAGGACTACATCCGCACGGCGCGCGCCAAGGGTCTGCCCGAGGTCAAGGTGCTGCTGCGCCATGCCCTGGCCAATGCGGCCGTGCCGATTGCCACCGTGATCGGTATCGGCATTGCGTTGCTGATCGGCGGCGTGGTGGTCACCGAGTCGGTCTATGCCATTCCCGGGCTGGGCCGGCTCACGGTCGATGCCGTGCTGGCGCGCGACTTTCCCACCATCCAGGGCGTGATCCTGTTCTTCTCCTTCATCTACGTCATGGTCAATCTGCTGGTCGACCTGTCCTACGTCTTTTTCGATCCGAGGATCCGGTACTGACATGAGCACGGAATCCACGAACTTCGAAGCCCTCTCGGTCGAATCGGCCTCGGTTGTGCGCCAGGTGAGCACCTGGCAGCGACTGAGCCGCAACACCTCGGTGCGGGTGGGCGGCATCGTGCTGGCGCTGCTGGTGCTGATCTCGCTGGCCGCCCCCTGGATGGGCACGGTTGACCCGACCCTGTTCGATCCGGCCAGCCGCGACCTGCTGCCCGGCCAGAAAGGCGAAATCACCACACTGGAGGGCGAGTCACTCGAGCACACCTTCCTGATGGGCTCGGACAGCTTCGGGCGCGATATCTACAGCCGAGTGATCTACGGCACCCAGGTCTCGCTCATCGTGGGCCTGGCCACTGCGGTGGTCTCGATGGTCTTCGGGGTGCTGCTCGGTCTGCTGGCGGGCTATCTGCGCTGGCTCGATGGCCCGATGATGCGCGTGATGGACGGGGTGATGTCGATCCCGGCCATCCTGATTGCGATTGCGCTGGTGGCCATGCTCAAGGGCAGCCTGCTCACCGTGATCGTGGCCATTGCGATTCCCGAGATTCCACGCGTGGTGCGCCTGGTGCGCTCGCTGGTGCTCACCATCCGCGAGGAGCCCTATGTGGAGGCTGCGGTCTCGCTGGGCACGCCCACCTGGAAGATCATGCTGCGCCACATCCTGCCCAACACCATCGCACCGCTCATCGTGCAGGGCACCTTCATCTGCGCCTCGGGCATCCTGGTAGAAGCGATTCTGTCCTTCCTGGGTGTGGGTCTGCCGCCTGACATTCCCACCTGGGGCAACGTCATGGCCGAAGGCCGCGCGCAATTCAACGAGTATCCGCACAACATCTTCTTTCCCGGGATCTTTCTGGCCGTGACCGTGCTCGCGGTGAACATCCTGGGCGATGGCCTGCGCGATACGCTCGATCCCAAGATGGCCAAGCGGATATGAGTGCTCCCATCCTCGAAATCCGTGACCTCAGCATCGCCCTGCCCTCGGGGGGCGATCGCAGTCACGCAGTCAATCATGTCTCGCTCACCGTGGGTGCCGGCGAGATCGTCTGTCTGGTGGGCGAGTCCGGTTCGGGCAAGTCCGTCATTGCGCAGTCGGTCATGGGTCTGCTGCCCAAGAGCCTGCCGGTCACCTCCGGTCAGATCCTGCTGCAGGGCGAAGACATCACCCATGCACCGCTGTCGCGGCTGCGCGAGTTGCGCGCCACCCGCATGTCGATGATCTTCCAGGAGCCCATGACGGCGCTCAATCCGGTCATGACCTGCGGCGATCAGATCGACGAGGTGCTGCGTGAACACACCTCGCTCAATGCCGCCCAGCGGCGCGAGAAGGTGCTCGAGATCGTGCGCGAGGTGCTGCTGCCCGATCCGGAGCGCATCATCGCGAGCTATCCGCATCAGCTCTCGGGTGGTCAGCGTCAGCGCATCGTGATCGCCATGGCCCTGGTGCTCGATCCGGTGCTGCTGATTGCCGACGAGCCCACCACGGCGCTCGATGTCACCACGCAGGCGCAGATCCTCAAGCTGGTGCTGGAGCTGCAAAAGCGCCATGGCGCGGGGGTGCTGTTCATCACCCACGACTTTGGCGTGGTGGCCGAGGTGGCGCATCGGGTGGCGGTGCTGCGCCTGGGCGATCTGGTGGAGCTTGGCCCCAAGGACGATGTGCTGCGTCGGCCTCAGCATGACTACACCCGCATGCTGATGAGTTCGGTACCGCGTATGGAAGTCACCGAGCGGCCCGTGCCGGCCGATGCCCCGGTGGTGCTGCAGGTCAAACAACTGGCCAAGACCTATCGCGACAAGGGCTGGTTTGGTCCGGCCCGCGAGGTGCATGCCGCCAAGGCCGTCAACTTTGACATCCGTCGTGGTCGCACGCTCGGCATCGTGGGGGAATCGGGCTCGGGCAAGTCCACCGTGGCCCGCTGCATCGTGCGCCTGATCGATCCCACCGGGGGCGAGGTGCTGCTGGGCGGCGATGACATCGCCATGATGCCGCCCGGCCAGCTGCGTCCCTTGCGCAAGCGGGTGCAGATCGTGTTTCAGGACCCGTACCGCTCGCTCAATCCGCGGCGAACCATTGCCGAGGCCATGATCGAAGGTCCCATGAACTACGGCACCTCGCGCGAGGAGGCCATGCGCAAGGCGCGCGAGCTGCTCGAGTTCGTGCGCATGGATGCCTCATCGCTCGATCGCTATCCGCATCAGTTCTCGGGCGGCCAGCGTCAGCGCCTGTGCATTGCGCGCGCCCTGGCCATGGAACCCGAGCTCCTGATTGCCGATGAGGCCGTCTCGGCGCTTGACGTCTCGGTGCAGGCCCAGGTGCTCAAGCTGCTTGCCGACATCCGCGACCGGCTCAACCTGGCCATGCTCTTCATCACGCACGATCTGCGGGTGGCGGCCAAGGTCTGCGATCAGGTGGCCGTCATGTCCAAGGGCGAAGTGGTGGAGTACGGCAGTGCGGCGCAGGTCTTTGGCAGCCCTTCGCATGCCTATACCCGCGCCCTGTTTGAAGCGGCGCCGGGCAAGGGCTACGAGTTCGGCGCGGGCTGAACCGCAGCCCCTCTCAGGTCGGCTGATTCTGGGTCGCGAGCGAGGGTCGGGCGGGCGGCATAGTGGGGTTGCGCCGCTCGAGCAGGTCGGTCATGCGCACATTGACCAGGTCCTGCAGGAAGGGCTGCGCCGGCACGATGTAGAAGCGATCGTCCTGGATGCCCTTGACCACATCGGCGGCCACCACCTCAGGCGGATAGCCCGCCTCGAGCGCAGCATCAAACGACTCCACCGCCGCACGCACCGCACCGGGCAATTGCTCGCGGTCGGTGGCGGCGCCAAACTCGGCCGGCCGGTTGCGCTCGGCCTTCATGATGTCGGTGCGAATCAGGCCCGGGCAGAGCACCGACGCCGACACCTTGGCCCCCGCGCGACGCAGGTCGCGATACAGGCCCTCAGTGATGCAGGTCACGCCCTGCTTGGACACATGGTAGGGATTGGCGCCGGTGAGCAGGCCCGCCACCGAGGCGGTATTGACGATATGACCCTCCTCGCCCTGCTCGAGCATGCGCGGCACAAAGGCCCGCACGCCATAGAGCACGCCCATCAGGTTCACATTCAGAATCCATTGCCAGTCGGCAATCGGAGCCTGCCAGGCATTGGTCATGAGCGAGGGCGCGGCCACCCCGGCGTTGTTGCACACCACATGCACCGCGCCATATTCAGCCCAGGCCGCATCGGCAAGCGCCTGCACCTGGGCCTCATCGGCCACATCGACACGCTGGCCGATGGCGGTCGCGCCCTGCGCACGCAGCCCCTGCAGGGCGGCATCGAGCCGGGCCTGTTCGATATCGGCCAGCACCAGCTTCATGCCCTGGGCTGCAAAGGCCTGAGCCATGGCCAGGCCAATGCCGCTGGCGGCGCCAGTCACCACCGCCACGCGGTCTCGAAGGGTCTTCATGAGGGTCTCCTGGGGATGTTGAGTCCCGCACGGATGTGCGGGAGCGTGATGGGTGAAGGGCTGCCGGCGAACAGGTGCAGCAGGCGCCCGAGACAGATGATGCCTGCAGATCAATCCTGCAGGCGCACACTCACCTCCGCCGACGTGAGTGCGCGGGCTGCCCCCTGCGTATCGAGAATCAACAGAGCACCCTGAGCATCGATGCCCTGCGCCTGCGCGGGCTCGCTGCGCCCGTCCGGGTGATGCACGGTGATGGCCCGCCCGGCGAGCAGATCAAGCCGGCTCCAGGCCTCAAACCAGGGGGTCAGGCCCTCGGTGGGATAGCGCAGCATCACCTCGGCCACTGCATCGGCCAGATCCTGGGCCAAGCGTTCTCTGTCGATCCGGGCACGCGCCTGAGGCGCGAAGAGGGCGCCGGCAGGCGCTGGCGTTGGATTCGATGCAGATGGGCTCAGGGCCTGGGGCGGCGCAAAGAGGTTGAGGCCAAAGCCGCTCACCACCCGATGACGACCGGCACCGAGGGCCTTCACCTCCGTAAGAATGCCGCCCACCTTGTGCGGCAGGCCCTGCTCGATGCGGTACAGGTCATTGGGCCACTTGATCCACAGCGCAGCGCCCGCGCGCTGCAGCACCTCGGCCAGGGCCACGCCGATGGCCAGCGGCAGACCGAGCAGTGCACTCACCGGTGCACTCAGGTCACAGGCCACCGACAGCGTGATCGCGTCCTGCGGTCGCGAATGCCAGACCCGGCCCTGGCGACCGCGACCCGCGGTCTGCTGCTGCGCCCAGAGCGCGCGCACGGTATCGTCTGAGCCATGAACCTCGCGACGCATGAGTTCGGCATTGGTGGAGTCGATGGTCTCGACCCGCTCGAGCCGCACAGGGACATCGCTCATGGCAAGACCCTCGTCGATGGCACGGACTGCCCGCACCCAATGACGGGTTCGCTCTTGCGGGCCGGCCCGCGCTGCTCGCAAGCCAGGCGCATCGAACAGTCGGGTGCAACCGGTTTCATGGATCGATGGTAACAAGCCGCACTGCGCCCGCCTTCACCCCGGCCAGCCCGCTGCTGCGAGCGCTGGCGCTGGCGCTGCTGCTGGCGGTGGTGGTGGTCACGCTCTACCCCTTCGGCCCCTGGAGCCCGCGGGCCGAGTCCGCCCTGGCCTATCTGATGCGAGGCCTGCCGCGCTACTGGACGGGCTTTGATGTGGCCAGCAATGTGCTGGCCTACCTGCTGCTGGGCGCGCTCCTCAATGTGGCGTTCATGCGCCACCGGGCTCCCGTTGTGGGTCTGCTGCAGGTCGCCGTGGGCTGCATGCTGCTGTCGTTCGCACTTGAAACCGCCCAGACCGGTCTGCCCCAGCGCGTGCCCTCGCTGCTCGATCTGCTGGCCAACAGCGTGGGCGGCCTGCTGGGGGCGAGCCTGGGCGCTCTGGTCCATCATGGCCGGCAGCGCAGTCAGGGACGACGGCTCCCCGTGGCGCGGCGCTGGTACGACGAAGGCCCGCCCTCGGGTTGGCTGCTGCTGATCGCCTGGCTGGCTGTTCAGGCGGTGCCCCAGGCCATGCTGTTCTCGGTCGGCGATCTGCGTGCGGCGATGCAGGCTCTACTCGATGCGCTGGGCCCCTCGCCTTGGCGACTCGATGCTTCACCTGCCCTGGCTGATGGGCAGGTACTGCGCGTGGAGGCCTGGCTGGATCGGCTCTGGTCCGGGGCCAACCCAGCGGCTGGCAGCGTATTGATCGAAGCGGCCGTCGTGATGTGCGCCGTAGGCTCGATCGGCGCGCTTGCACTGGGTCAGGTTCATCAGCCACGCCGTCGCCTCACGGTGCTTGCGGCCCTGGGGGGCATCGCCGCAGGACTGAACAGCGTCGCGGCCCAGGGATTGCGGGGCTTTGAGGCACCACTCGCCTGGCTTACGCCGGGTGCGCAGGGCGGGCTGATCATGGGTTGCGCCCTGCTTTATCTGATCGATACCCTCACCCCAAGGGCACGGGCGCGCGTGGGCCTGATCTGCCTGGTGATGGTCATCGCGCTCACCAATCTGGCGCCTCCCGATCGCTATTTCGAAGACACCCTCGCGGCAGCGCGCGGTGTCCAGCTGGTGAACCTGCACGGACTGCTGCGCTGGATTGCGGTCGCGTGGCCGTTTGCAGCGATCGTCTGGTTCTGGCGACGCCGATGAGCCTGGGCGACGCCGATGAGCCTGGGCGACGCCGATGAGCCTGGGCCATACCGCGGTGCCCACCCTGAAACGATCCATGGCTGCGCTGCACGGCCGCCTATAATTGCGCATGAGCCATTTCGCCAAGCACATCTTCTTCTGCCTGAACGAGCGCACCGACGGCCGTGAATGCTGCGCCCATCAGGGTGCGGCTGCACTTCAGGCCCACTGCAAGGATCGCGTCAAGGCGCTCGGTCTTTCGGGTCCCGGCCAGGTCCGGGTCAACAAGGCCGGCTGCCTCGATCGCTGCGAACACGGGCCCGTGGCCGTGGTCTATCCCGAGGCCATCTGGTACACCTTTGTCGATACCGCCGACATCGACGAGATCGTCGAGTCGCACCTGCGCGACGGCAAGCCCGTGGCGCGTCTGATGATTGACGGTTGACCCCTGACTGCATGAACCCCCATACCGAGATCATCGGCATTGCCGGCCCTGCAGGCCGTATCGACATCGCCCTGGACCGTCCGCGTGAGCAGCCCGTCCGCGGCATTGCACTGATCGCGCATCCCCACCCCCTCTATGGTGGTACACGCGACAACAAGGTGGTGCAGACGCTGGCCCGCACCCTGCTCGCGCTGGGCTATGTCTGCTGGCGTCCCAACTTCCGTGGCGTGGGTGAGTCTGAGGGCGCCCACGACGAAGGCCGCGGTGAAACCGACGACCTCCTGGCCGTCATCGCCGCCGCCCGCGCGGCTGAACCGCAGGGCGCATCGCTGCCCATCATCCTGGCCGGCTTTTCGTTCGGGACGCTCGTGCTCTCGCGTGTGGCGCAGCATCTGGCTCAGGCCGGCACACCTGCGCAGCGGCTCATCTTCATCGGCACCGCCGTCATCCGCCCGGGCATGCTCGATGTACCCGCCGACACACTCGTGCTGCATGGCGAGCTCGATGACACCGTTCCGCTGTCAGCGGTGCTCGACTGGGCACGCCCACAGGGCCTGCCCGTGGTGGTCATTCCCGGGGCCGATCATTTCTTTCATCAAAAGCTCACCGGGATCAAGGACTGGCTGCTGAAGGCGCTGCAGCCCACGCTGGGCCTGGTCCTCGGGCTCGCACTGTCGGTGCTCATGGCCGCGAGCCTGCTTCAGCCGACCCCGGGTTGGGCCCAGTCGCGCGACAGGGAAGCCTCTGCGGCCAAGGCGCGCACCGGCAAGGGTGGGCGCAATGTGCCGGTGGTGGAACCCGTGGCCGCCACCCAGGGGCTGGCCCCGCGCGATGCGCCGCCCATTGCGGCGCGCTCCTGGCTGCTCATGGATGTGACCACCGGGCAATTGCTCGCGGCGAGCGATCCCGACATGAAGGTCGAGCCGGCCTCGCTCACCAAGCTCATGACGGCCTATCTCGCCTTCAATGCGGTCAAGGACAAAAAGCTCACGCTCGATGCCCGTCCGCCCGTTTCCATGCTGGCCTACAAGGCGGTGGGTTCGCGCATGTTCGTCGATCCGGCGAGCCCGGCCACGGTCGATCAGCTGCTCCACGGCCTGATCATTCAGTCGGGCAACGACGCCGCAGTGATTCTGGCCGAGGCCATCGCGGGCAGCGAGGCCGCATTTGCCGAGCAGATGAACCGCGAGGCCAAGCGCCTGGGTCTCACGAACACCGCCTACACCAACGCCTCGGGCCTGCCAGGCGCGCAGCACTACAGCACGGCCCGCGATCTGGCCGCACTTGCCATGCGGGTCATCGAAGACCACCCCGACTACTTCAAGCTCTATGCGCAGCGGGAGTACACCTACAACAACATCCGTCAGCCCAATCGCAACCGGCTGCTCTTCGTGGATCCTTCGGTCGATGGCATGAAGACCGGCCACACCGAGGCGGCGGGCTATTGCCTGGTGGCGACCAGCCGGCGTGAGCAGCCGGGGCTTGATCAGCCCCGTCGGCTGCTCTCGGTGGTGCTCGGGGCGGCCACCGAAAGTTCGCGCGCCATCGAGTCGCAAAAGCTCCTCAACTATGGCTACAGCGGATTCGATCTGGTGCGCCTCTATGGCAAGGATCAGCCCGTGGCCCAGTACGCGGTCTTCAAGGGCGCCGCGGCCGAAGTCAAGGCCGGCTTTGCCCAGTCCGTGCTCACCACCGTGCCGCGGGGTCAGGCCCCGCGCGTGCAGGGCGAGATCGAACGCATCGAGCCGCTGGTGGCCCCACTCGAGAAGGGCCAGCGCATCGGTACCCTGCGCGTGAAGGTCGATGATCGGGTCATTGCCGAACACGCCCTCGTGGCCCTTGATGCCGTGCCCCAGGCCGGTCTGCTCGGTCGGGCCTGGGATACGATCCGACTCTGGTTCAAGTGATCAGGTGAGCGCCATGTCGGATCCATCCATCGTCCATCTCAACGGCGAGTTTCTGCCCGCCGATCAGGCCCGCATCCCGGTACTCGATCGGGGCTTCATTTTCGGCGATGGCATCTACGAAGTCGTCCCGGTCTATGGCCGCCGCCCGTTTCGCTGGAACGAGCACCATGCCCGTCTGGTGCGCAGTCTGGCCAAGCTGCGCATCGACAACCCGATGGATGCAGCCGGTTGGCGCCAGCTGGTGCAGACCCTGATCGATCGCCATCCCTGGGATGACCAGTTCGTCTATCTGCAGGTCACGCGAGGCGTGGCCAAGCGCGATCACGCCTTTCCCAAAGGCATCACGCCCACGGTGTTCGGCATGACCAGCCCGCTTCCGGCCATTGCTCACGAGCACCTGCGCGACGGGGTGAGCGCCGTCACGCTGCCGGATGAGCGCTGGCTCAACTGCGACATCAAGTCCACCTCGTTGTTGGGCAATGTGCTCGCCCGCCAGGCGGCCGTCGATGCCGGCGCCACCGAATGCGTGATGTTTCGCGACGGGCTGCTCACCGAGGGCTCTTCGAGCAACATCTGGGTGGTGCGTCATGGTCGCGTGCTGGCCGCCCCCAAAGATCGCCGCATTCTCGAGGGCATTCGCTATGGGCTGATGCAGGAGCTGTGCGAGGCCTGTGGCATTGCCTTCGAGGCCCGCCCCGTGCATCGCACCGAAGTTGAGCAGGCTGACGAGCTCATGCTGTCATCGGCCACCAAGGAAGTGCTGCCGATCACGCGGCTCGATGGCCGGCCTGTGGGCAGCGGTGCGCCCGGCCCGGTGTTCCGGGCGCTGCATGCCGCGTACCAGCAGGCCAAGCAGGCGAGCACATGACCCCCGAGTCCTCCCGCACCGAACTGCTGCAGTTTCCAACGGACTTTCCCCTCAAGGTGATGGGCCTGCGGGTGGACGGATTCGCCGAGGCGATCGTGGCCGTGGTGCATCGGCATGCACCGGATTTCGATGCAGCCAGTCTCGAGATGCGGCCTTCGCGACAAGGCACCTATCTGGGTCTGACCGCCACCATCCGCGCCACCTCGCGCGAGCAGCTCGATGCGCTCTACCGGGAGCTCACCGGGCATCCCTGGGTCAAGGTGGTGCTCTGAGCCCGATCAGAGCGGTGAGCAGCTTCATCAGTTGACACGCTGTATGGCAGTCGGGATCCAGGCGCGGGTTGTACTCGGCCAACTCCATGGCCTGCAAGCCCTCGGCCCAGGCCAATCCCTGCAGGGCCGCGGCCAGTTCATCCACCTGCAGACCGCCCGCCACAGGCGTACCGGTTGCGGGCATCTGCTGTGGATCGAGCGCATCAACATCCAGGCTCAGGCCCCACGGTTGCAGATCAAGGCCTCGCACCCGGCGCAAGGCCTCCGTCATGCACACCGACAGCCCGCGCGCCCTCACCTCGTCTGCCGAAATCACCCGCACGCCCAGGCGTTCGAGGCGTCGGGCTTCGGCCGGCTCCCAGCTGCGAGCGCCCAGCACCACCACGCGATCGGCCTGCAGCACCGGCGCCTCACCCGCCAGGTGGGTCAGCGCCTGTGGGCCCTCGCCCAGCAGCACGGCGAGCGGCATGCCATGGGGCATCTTCGAGTCCGAGCTGCGGGGTGTGTGGGCATCGAGGTGGGCATCGATCCAGAGCAGCCCGAGCGGCGCTGAGCGGCTGCGGACGCCCAGATAACGGGCCACACCGCTCCAGGTGCCGATCGCGCAGGAGTGGTCCCCCCCAATCACCAGAGGCTTTCGATTGCCAAGCAAGCACTGGCTTACGCGATCCGCCAGCCTGATGGAGAAGTCCGAGACAATCGCCAGGCGGCGGACCGCATCGATCCTGTGCGGACTCTGGCCCCTGAGGGTTGCGTCCTTGCCCGACCTCATTTCACCGCGCGCCACCACCGCACGGCCCCAGTGCACGGCGGGTTCCAGAGTTGCCCTCCATCGGCGACGCTGCAGGGCTGCGGCGGCGGACCGAGTTCGGGGGTCGGGTGCGCCCGCCCCGATCACGGCCGCAATGAGTTCGAGCGACCCGCGCGGGAAGGGGGCAAGTGGTGGATGCAGGTTCGGGCCGGTTAGCATCTCGATCATTCGCTCAACCTTTCACATCCTCTCTTGCATTCGCTCAGTGTGACCCCCTGCTCCCTGTCCGATGGGGCTCGCCCCAAGGTGCCCGGCGCTTCGAGCCCGCTGCCTGGGCCGGGTGCCGATGTTGTCCTGCGAGAGCTCGGCCGGGTGCCCTACGCTCAGGCCCTGCAGGCCATGCGTGAGTTCACTGCCCAGCGCAGCGCCGATCAGGCCGACGAGATCTGGCTGCTCGAGCACGACCCGGTCTTCACACAGGGCCTGGCAGGCAAAGCGGAGCATGTGCTCACTGCCGGAGATATTCCTGTCATTCAGACCGAACGCGGAGGCCAGGTGACCTATCACGGCCCGGGGCAGGTGGTGGCCTATACCCTCATCGATCTGGCCCGCCTGGGCCTGGGGGTGCGAGACATGGTCTGCCGCCTCGAGGCTGCCGCGATCGACACCTGCGCCCAATGGCAGGTGCCGGTCATGCGCAAGCCGGGCGCACCGGGCCTGTATCTGCGCGACCCGGCCCCCGCTGCAGGCCCGATCGACAACGACCCCGTGGCATCAGACCGGCCCGGCGCCAAGATCGCCTCGCTCGGCCTGAAGATCAGCCGGGGGCGCAGCTATCACGGCATTGCCCTGAATGTCGACATGGACCTGAGTCCGTTTGGCTGCATCAACCCCTGCGGGTATGCTGGCCTGCCCGTGACGGACCTTCGACGGGCCGGCGCTCGACCCGTCCCTCGCCTTGCTGACGTGGGCCAGGCGCTGGGTGCTGCACTCGCGCGGCATCTGTACACGGCCCCGTGATCCCTCGCCGTTCCAGCCGGCATGGTCCACCCGAACTCCGACGAGAAACCCCCTGTCATGGCCGACTCAACCCTCAAAGCCGACGCGAGCCCCTCGGCCGATCCCACGCTCAAGCAAAAAGGCGCAGGCAAGACCGCACGCATCCCGATCAAGGTGGTGCATGAAGGGCCGGCGCTGCGCAAGCCCGACTGGATCCGCGTCAAGGCGGCCGCCCCGGGCAGCCGCTTCCATGACATCAAACGCATCCTGCGCGAACACCGTCTGCACACGGTCTGTGAAGAGGCCTCCTGCCCGAACATTGGCGAGTGCTTCGGCAAGGGCACGGCCACCTTCATGATCATGGGCGACAAATGCACGCGGCGCTGCCCGTTCTGCGATGTGGGCCATGGTCGCCCGGATCCCCTGGATACCGAGGAGCCCGCCAATCTCGCGCGCACCATTGCAGCGCTCAAGCTGTCGTATGTGGTGATCACCTCGGTTGACCGGGATGACCTGCGCGACGGAGGGGCTGCGCATTTTGTGGCCTGCATCGAGGCCGTGCGACAGGCTTCACCCGCCACGCGCATTGAAGTGCTGGTGCCCGACTTTCGGGGCCGGCTCGATCGGGCGCTGGCCATCCTGAAGGCTGCGCCACCCGACGTCATGAACCACAACCTCGAAACCGTACCGCGGCTGTATGCCCAGGCCAGGCCGGGCTCCGACTACGCCCACTCGCTCAAGCTGCTGGCCGAGTTCAAACGCGAGGTGCCGGGCGTGCCCACCAAGTCGGGGATCATGGTGGGGCTCGGCGAAACCGATGACGAGATCGAACAGACGATGCGCGACATGCGCGCCCACGAGATCGACATGATCACGATCGGTCAATATCTGGCGCCCTCATCGCATCACCTGCCGGTGCAGCGTTATGTGCATCCCGACCGGTTCAAGCAGTTCGAGGCCTATGCCATGGCGCTGGGCTTCAGCCATGCGGCGGTCGGTGCACTGGTGCGATCGTCCTATCACGCTGACCAGCAGGCGCATGCAGCCGGTCTGACCTGACTCAACCGGGCAGGTTCAAACCGCGAGTTCAGTCGGCCTGAATCGATTCCGGCAACTCGACCCGCGCGGGTCGCCCGGTCGGCGCATCGATCACCAGCCGCAACAGCCGCAGCCACTCGCGAACCTCGCCCTCAGGCTCCTGCGCCAGCATCTGAGGCAGTCCTCGTACCAGAAGCTCACGGTCATCCGCGGGCAGTCTGGCCAGCTGGACCACCGCGTGGCCAAAGGCCGGAGCCGCCAGCGGGCCGGCCGTCCCCCCGACCGGGTCCAGTCCCAGCACGCGAATCAACGCATTGGCGGTGCGATCGGCGCGAACCTCATGAACGCCCGCCATACAGGCAAACACCGCACACACCACCCGGACATGACGCGCGGCGATCGGCTCGTTTCCTGGCGCCTTCAAGGTCGAAGGTGAGACCTCCGGGGCGAGTCGGCGGGTCATGAGTGCAAAGTCCATCCAGGCGCGGGGGGCACAATGGGGTGAATGGTTGAGCACTTCGCGCAGCAACACCAGAAGCGCAAGCCGCGGGGGCGGGCCCAGGTTGCTCATGCGGGCCAGAGCGAGTTCGGTGAGCGGCCAGCGCAGTGCCGCCCGCGTCTCGACTTCGAGGCCTGCCAACAACTCCCTGACCATGTCATAGCGCTGGCCTGCGACCAGCCAGTGTCGGCCCCAGGCGGGAGACTGCACAGCCGCTCTGTCCTGCAACAGCGCCACCAGCAATGCTGCAGCGCCTGCTGTCTCCTGGGCCAAACGCAGCAGACGGCCCGTGGGCTCATCCCCGGGTCGAGGCGCATGCAAATGGCGATGAACCCGCTCAGCTTCAACCGTCAGGTCGGCCACCAGTGCGGCTGAAGCACCGTTCGTCCGGACCGGTGGGGCCGATCGTGGCATGAGGTTCAGCCACGCGGGCCAGCGCGCACGCGCACGCATGCGGGCGCGCGTCGCCTGGCGAATCTCACCGGCCATGATGCGTGACATTGCCACCGCCAACAGACCCTGCAACTCTTGACGGCTCAGACCATCCAACGCCCCACGACTGACCACCAGAACGGTCCGGCGCTGATCCCATCCCAGGGCAAATGCCTCGGTCTGGAGATTGCGCTCCATGACCATCGGCGTGGGCACGGGAACCTGGGCGGCAAGTGCGAGCGATTCAACCTGGGTCTCGAGCCTGCGATGGGCAGGATCGGCCAGAGTATCCAGCGCACTTGCACCAAGACTGGCGGCAAGCCGTTCGGGATCCTTGCTGAACCACCCCATGCGATCGGACTTTCGCGTGCACGCAACCACAAAACGACGATCTGCGCTCAGAGCACGCTCCCGGGACAGGCATGCGTCGATGAGGGCGGCAGGATCACCGGGGGCGTCAAGGCCTTGCCCATCGGCAGGCTGGGTTGATACCCAAGCACTCGGGCGAGCAGCCCCAGAGGCGCTCGCGACACCGGGCGGTTGTAGGCCGACACGGCCTGATTGAATTCCGTCATCCGGCGGGCGACCAAGTCATCCGCCTGAACCAGGCGCTCGACCAGCACGTCCAGACCGGCCGAACTCAGTACCTCCGGGCGCACCGACTGCAATGCGGCCTGCAGCGCCCGCGCCAGTTGCGCCTCGCTGTCGTTGACGCGAGCCAGCGCCCGAACGTCGTCAGGACGGCCGGCCGCCCAGGCCCGCGCCGCACCCGCGGTCTGTCTTGCAGCCTGAAGCGACTCCCGCACCTGGCGTTGCAGCAGGCCCTGCATTGACCCGTGCTCAATGAAATCGCGCACGAGATCCTGGCGGGCCTTGAGCGGTTCATCGAGCCTTGCAAACGCCTGCCTGCAGGCCGCACGCAGTCGATTCAGCCGACCCATGAAATGTCCCGACGCGGCCACCACTGCAGCGAGCAGGCAAAGAATTGCAATCACGAAGGGCAACATGACGGCCTCGAGGGCATCTGAACAGAGGCCTCGAGGCTAGTCAGTCCCCCCTGGGGGGGCGAGTTGCCGCCGATTGACGGTCGTCGGCGAGGGTTCAGCGAGAGCGAATGCGCTGAAGTTCTTCGTCGGTGATGTATTCGAACAGGGTAACCACGCGACGCACCCCCCCGACCCGACTGGCCACAGTGGAATAGGCAGGCGCTTCACGCCGTGTGACCAGACCCATGAGGTACACGACGTTGTTTTCGGTGACCACCTTCACGGTATTGTGGGTCAGGGCCTGCTGTTCGACGAATGCCGCCTTGACGCGGGCCGTCAGCGCCGCGTCCGCAGCCTGGGCCGTCAGTGACAGGCGCGGCCCGATCTCGAGTTCGTTGTAGACCTCGACCACGCCGAACACCTGCTGGGCGTGGCGTCCGGCTTCGGACTTGGCCTGCGCATCCGGGACCTGGCCCGTGAGCAGTACCCGCTTGTTGTAGCTGGTGACGGCCACGCCGCGCGAGCCCCGAATCGCATCGGGCATGCGATTGCTGACCCGCCATTCGATCTGCGTGTCATCGGTCTGCACACCCAGCGTGCGTCGATCGAACTGCACACCGTCCGAGGACATCGACACGCACCCCGAGATCGCAAGCGATCCAGACAGCAGGGTCAAGGCACACAGGGCGCGAAAACTTGGATTCATGAAGGCTCCCGAACCAATCGATAGCTGCAAGTATAGACAGTCGTCTGCAGGCGGCTTTCAGAATGCTCAGCGCAAACCGAAGGCGGCACGGATCCAGTGCGGTCGACCCTGCTCCACGGCCACCACATCGAACCGGCAGGCTGGCCAGTCGTGATGACCGAAGCGACGCTGCATGTAGAACTGGGCCGTGCGTATCAGGCGCTGTTGCTTGCGCCAGTCGACACTCGCGACGGCCCCACCGAAGCGCGAAGATCGACGCTCTCGAACCTCAACAAAAACCCAGTGATCCTGATCGCGCATCACCAGATCGATCTCGCCGAAGCGACAGCGGACATTGCGATCGATGGCGACCAGGCCGTGGGCAATGAGCCATCGCTCCACGCGAGCCTCGGTGGCCAGGCCCTGTTGCTGCAAGGGGGCCTGCATGACCTCAAAGTGTGGTCTCGAGTTGCTCGAGACCGATGGGAACACCGTTTCGGTACTCCACGGCACGCGGTAATCGCTCGATGCGCCCGGCCATGGCTGAAGTCAGGCGCAGACGGCCCGTCACACCGTCAAGATCGAATTCGCGGCGCGACTCGAGCCGATAACGCGCGACCCGCCAGGCATCGATGCCCAGGGCATAGAGACGCTGCATGTCAGTGGTGTAGTCGCTGGGCGGTCGCGGATAGGCCATGACTGCCGGATGCTGGGGCTCGGCCAGCCAGGGCATCTCGAGAAGGCGCAGACCGTCGAGCTCGGGGGCCTGGGCGAGCGCAAGCAGCGAATGTCCCCACCAGGCTGGCCCGGGTTCGCGCCGCAGCAGGCGCGCCTGCTCGGCGCGCAAGGCCAGAAACACCACGTCGGGTCGAGCCCGCTGGATTCGCCCGGACAGATCGGGCGGCGGACGCGGCGTATCAAAGCTCATCGACTCGAACAGACTGCCCCCCTGTGCTTCCCAGGCTTCGGAAAAGGCCAGCGCGCTGCGCTGGGCCACCCGGGTATCGGTGCCCACCACCAGCGCCCTGGGCATGCGGTCTCTGAGGCGAGCGCGAGCCTGGTCGAAGGCCTGCCGGGCCGCCAGCCGGGATTCGGCCTCGATGGCCAGACTCAGCATCCAGAGGCTCGAGCCGGGCGCGGGATCGAGGTCGGCCTGATTCAGTGCCAGTACGGGCAGAGGCAGGACCGGCAGACCCGCCAGGGAATTGACCCCATCCCGGGTGAGCGGGCCCAGGGCCATGACGGCTTGCCGGGAATGCACATCCGCCAGCGCTGCGGCCAGCGATTCGGCTGTATCACCCACCTCGTAGAGCGCGAGGCGGGCGGGCTGGCCATCCACCGCCAGAGCGGCCTGTAACCCGGCCGCCACGCAATCGATGGCCCGATCGAAGGGCCCGCCACGCGGAGGGGAAAGCAGGACAATGAGCGGCGAGATTGCGGGGCCCGGCCCCTGGGCGGACAATGATCGGCTGAGCGCACCGCACAGCAGTCCGCACGATGCCCTGCTGAAGGCCCCAATCAGGCGACGACGCTGCACCCCACCCCAAGCACGGACCATGGAAGACTCCCGACTCGAGCCCGGATTGTATGTGGTGGCCACACCCATCGGGCGGCTGTCGGACCTGAGTGCCCATGCGTGCGATCTACTACGAAAGGTGGATGTTGTGGCTGCCGAAGACACCCGCGTAGCGCGGGTGCTGCTTGACCATGTAGGGGCTCGACCGGCCGTCCTGCTGTCGAGTCATGGTCACAATGAAGCCCGCGTCGCGCCGCAGATCGTGCAACGCATTCAGGCCGGCGAAACCGTGGCCCTCACAAGCGATGCCGGGACCCCAGGCATCAGCGATCCCGGTGCACGCGTTGTCGCGGCGGTGCATGAGGCCGGCCTGCCGGTGATTCCGGTCCCCGGGCCGAGTGCCCTGGCCGCGCTGGTCTCCGTGGCCGGCCTGCCCGAGGGGCCCGTGCATTTTGAGGGCTTTCTGCCGGCCCGGGCGACGGCCCGAGTGCAACGTCTGCGCGAACTTTCCCGCCTGCCGGCCTCGGTCGTGATCTACGAATCACCTCATCGCATCGAGGCCACCGTGGCCGATCTTGCGACTGTGCTCGAAGCCGATCGCACCGTCGTGGTGGGCCGCGAGCTCACCAAACGCTTCGAGCAGGTCCACCGCTGCAGCATCGGGGTCCTGCACCACTGGTTTGCCCAGGACACCAATCGGCTGCGTGGCGAGTTCGTGCTCGCGATCGCCATGGCGGCGGCCCGTCCTGCGTCCGAGATGGACCTGGATGCGCTGGCCGATGCGGCAGCACAGGAGGCCGGCATCGATGACTGGCTGCGCGCCCTGTGCGAGGCCATGCCCCCGCGCCAGGCGGCCAAGGTGGCCGCTCAAGCCACCGGACTGCGCGCCAACGACCTCTATGAGCGCTCGATGCGCCTGCGCAATTCAGCCAGATAGTGCAGACCCGCAATCGCGCGGGGCCCATACCAGGAAGTCATCTCGCCATCGACGAGCAGGCAGTGCTGCGGGGGCAGACCATGGTCCTTGGCAAAGGCGGCGGCGTGACCCGGACCGAATCGATAGGGTTCACTCGAGAAGAGCACTCGGTCCTGCGCTGCGGGAACGAACTGATCCCAGTGAATTTCGGGATAGCGGCGATCCGATGCCGGTGCCCGCACCTGCAGTCCGACACAGGCGAGGGCATCGGCGATGTAGGTCCTCGGTGAAACCGTCATCCAGGGATCCTTCCAGATGAGGTAGATCACGGGAACCGGCACATACGATTGTGCCTCGATCGGCTCGAGCGCCCGGTCAAAGGCGGCGATCAGGGCCTCGGCCTGTGGCTTGCAGTCAAACAGTTCGCCGAACTGCGCATAGAGCGCACGATTGTCGCGCACGGCGCACGGATGGGTCACCACCAGCTCGGTATGGGGCAGGGCCTCCATCAAACGCTCGATGGTGGGCTTTTCGTTTTCATCGACATTGACGACCAGATGCGTGGGTGCGGCAGCGATGACGGCCGCTTCATCCACCGTCTTGGTGCCGCCGAGTTTGGGCACAGCCCGAACTGCGGGCGAAGGATGAACGCAGAATCCGGTGCGCCCAACCAGATCAGGCCCTCGGTCAAGCGCAAAGAGCAGTTCGGTCAGGCTGGGCACCAGGCTGACGATTCTGAACAATCAGCCGCCCTTGCGTATGCGACCGACCAGGGCGTCGACCATCTGCAGGGCCGCGCCATTCGAACCGGTCATGGAGGGCGAGGTCACAAAGCGCCCGGCCACCCCGAAGGTGGGCACCCCCTCGATCTTGTAGGCCGCGGCAAGCTGCGTTGCCCGTTGGGTGCGGGTCCGCACCCCGAAGGAAGCATAGGCATCGAGGAACTGCTTGCGATCGACACCGTGCCGGGCAAGCAGATCCGCCATGGCTTCCGGCTTGTCAAGTTTGTTGCGATCGGTGTGGATCGCCGCGAAGACCTTGTCGTTGTGCGCCTCAGTGAGGTTGAGGCTCTCCAGCGTGAAAAAGAGCTGTTGATGGGCCTGGACCTGCCAGGGCACATGGACCTTGCGAAAGACCACATCGGCGGGCAGACGACGCACCCAGTCTTTGAGTGCGGGCTCCAGTGAGTGGCAATGGGGGCAGCCATACCAGAAGAACTCGACCACCTCGATCCGGCCGGTCGGGGCATCCGTGGGAGCCGGCGGGGAGACTGCACGAAAGTCCTTGCCTTCGACCGCCTGCGCATGGGCGGGGTTGATCCCGGTAGCAAGCAAACCGATCCACCCCGCCCCGACCGGGGCGAGTCCGGCGAGCGCTGCGCTTGCCATGGTGGTGAGCGCAGTACGGCGCGGCGAGTCAGTCGAACCGGCCCCGGCGACCCGGGTCAGGGCCGCGGGCTCATTCAGGTCGGGGCAGGCTGATCGAACGGATGCGGCGTCGGGGCGAGCATCAGGCGGGAGCAAAGAGCGGGTCATGGAAGCAATCTCACTGAAATCATCGCGAGCGGATGATGGAGGAATCAAAACCGTTTTCGGCCAGGCGGGTGCGAGCCCGGTTGGTGTCGTCAAGGTCCTTGAAGGGGCCGACCCGCACCCGCCAGAACGTGGTGCCATTGACCTCGGCCCGTACGATGGCGGCCTCGAGCCCAACCAACGCCAGCCGCCCTTTGGTGGACTCGGCATCCTCCTGGCTTCGATACGCACCAATCT
>Ga0255085_1000125_pt1 | contig 22979 bp, 17 predicted proteins | sample Colum_Cont_RepB__FD_188442 | JGI IMG/M metagenome (GOLD analysis project Ga0255085, IMG submission 188442) | Freshwater microbial communities from Columbia River, Oregon, United States - Colum_Cont_RepB_8d | ecosystem: Environmental > Aquatic > Freshwater > River | place: USA: Oregon | collected... | reverse complement strand
AGGTATCGCTCCATAAAAAATAGACATGATCATACCCCGGCTTTTTTCAGGGTATAAATCAGAAAGAATGGTTGGTGCTATTGGGCCATACGCAGCTTCACCAACCCCCACCATGCATCGGGTTAGCGCAAGAAATGCATACGAACCTACAAAAGCCATGATTATTCCTACAGGCAGTCCACTGGTGATAGAGCCCTCGTTTAACTTTGCAACCGTGCCCGAAAGTCCGCTTAATCCACTAGCAAGCGACCAAAAAATCACGCCATAACCAATGAGGTGCCAGCGCTTGATTTTTGTGCAAAATATCCCGAAAATTGGTGCAAATATCATGAAACTTGCCATGAAGCATGTTGCTAGTATTCCCAATAAGGCTTTTTTATTGTCCGGCGAATGATTGCGTAATAGGTCGCTTTCGATTCCAGCGATGGTTGCCGAAAGTATATATCTATCAATGTAGTTAAAAAGATTGATTGCGAGGAGAAGCGTAAGCGCTGCCTTAGCTTTGTGATTAATCAGCATAATAACTTTCTAAAAAATTACGCAAACACTATTAAGTTTCCTTTAAAACAAAAATGACTAATTCAATCTAGGCAGGCTTTTACGGGTGTCCCCCTATACACCCTATCTTTCCTAGTGTTTTTAAGTGTTGCTATAGATTTAATTTGATTGGGTCTTTATAAGTCTTCAAATATTGACCTTTGTAGTACTGTAAAAGGTTTCTTGATTTCATGAAAATTGATTTGTGCTTGTATGAAAATGAAAACGCTGGGAAGTTAGAGCCATTAGCTTTAACTAGGCCTATTTTTTCACTGCTATGTGGTACGAAAAATCTATTTGAAAAAATTTCAGCAACGGTTGGAATTGTTCCTAGTGCCTGTTTTGTTCGCAACTATTTGCAAGAAACAGTCCGTTCTTACCATTTGGATTTGATTGTGAATTCATCCGGTTGGTTAGAGGGTAGAGAAAACGTACTGTTTATTGACGGGGCATGGATTCCACCGCTTGATTTCCGATTCGCTCCCGATATTTCTCACGTAGGGGTTTGTTCTGGCAAGCCTGTTTATTATTACTGCAAACGAATCAAACTGACTTCAATAAATGAAATACAAGATAATCTTGATTTGGTCGAAAGTTTAAGATCGATGGATTTGCCTGAAAAAAAGGTTGAAGGTGTTGTGCTTGAATATTTGTGGGATTTGGTTGGGAATAATGGCGCACAAATTATTGCGGATATGAAAGGCTTTTGCGAGTTTTCGAGCCCAATGGAGTTCCCCGCTGGTTTGTTTGGTCCGCTAGAGCAGTTGTTCATTCATCCTGAAGCTGAAGTTGAACCTTTAGTAGCTTTTGATACTACGAAAGGCCCAGTCGTTATTGGAAGTGGCGCAAAAATACAAGCTTTCACTCGATTGGAAGGCCCCTGTTTTATTGGTAAAGACACTCAAATTTTTGGGGCGAAAATCCGAGCGGGTACATCGATTGGTACAAATTGCAGAGTTGGTGGCGAAATTGAAAACTCTATTATCCTTGGTTATACTAACAAATATCATGATGGGTTTTTAGGTCATTCCTATCTAGGAGAGTGGGTTAATTGGGGGGCAGCAACTAATGCCAGTGACTTGCGTAATGATTATGGTTTGGTACGAGTTCAAGTTGATGGGCAATTAATTAACACCGGACTTAATAAAGTTGGAGTTTTCTTTGGTGACCATTCTCGAACTTCTATCGGAGTTTTGCTGAATACGGGATCGAATATTGGTGCTTTTGCCAACCTTTTGCCGGGAGGATTGCTACCTCGAAATGTCCCAGCTTTTGCTTCTTCTAAGAATGGAAAGCTAATACATGGAAATTCGTGGGAAATCTTGATGCAGATTGCTTCTGTTGTTATGCAACGCAGACAGCGTGAATTATCTCCAGACCTTGAGCGTTTGTATCAGAGTGTATTTCAACTTACTGCTGCCCAACGAAAGAAAATCCCTTTCGAACCAGAAATTCCTTTTAATCGCAAATCAGCTTGATTACCCTTTCTTTAGATTCATGAATTCATTTGATATCTAAAAGGCAGGTTATTATGTCTCCTTTAAATCGTAGAGAAGTTCTTACTAAAAGTCTGTTGGCGGGTGGGGCGTTTTGTGCTACCGATGAAGCCTTTGCCCTTAAAGATTCCAAGCAAAATGCAATCGTGCTTGAAAATCTTAAACCGGGAACACTGGATTGGCAGTTAACTTATACGCGAACCGATACCAAGGATAAACTTCGTTGTCCCCTGATTGAAGGGTTTGCATCCCGCACCAGTGTTTCTGCTGGCGAAACTATTACTTTTTTTGTCAGTGCCTTATCACCTGGTAAAGGGACTCTGGATATATATCGACTCGGATTTTATGCTGGAAAAGGTGGAAGATTAATTCAGCAAATTGGCCCTTTTGAAATTTTTAAACAAGAAACTCCCGCAGTTGGCGAGCAGCGATTAAGGGAATGTAATTGGAAGGAATCCGCATCTCTAAAAATTCCAGAAGGCTGGCTTAGTGGTGTTTATCTTGCCAAGATTTCTAGTAACCAACACCGCTATCAGAGTTACATCGTTTTTATTGTTAAAGATAATCGTAAAGCAGATTTTCTCTTTCAATGTAGTGATAACACTTGGCAGGCTTACAACCAGTGGCCTGATGGTTACTCGCTTTACACCAACGATAGGCCCGACAAAAAAGTGCTGGTTTCAGGGGTTAAAGTTTCATTTGACAGACCTTATGGCAAATATGCACAAATATTTGATAATCCATTGTCTCAGGGTTCAGGTGAGTTTTTGCTTTGGGAGTTTCCATTAGCTTTTTGGATGGAAAAAGAAGGATATGATCTTACTTACTGTTCAAATTCAGATGTTCATTCTAATGCTGATGAGTTGCACCGTGTTAAGGCTTTCCTTTCTGTAGGGCATGATGAATATTGGAGCTTGGAACAATTTAACAACGTCAAAAATGCTGTGCATAAAGGTGTTCATGCAGCTTTTCTTTCCGGGAATTCTGTTTGCTTTGTAACCCCCTACTCTGCATCTTCGAAGAATGTTGCAAACAGAACTTTGACTCGTGCAGGAAGGTACGGCGGGGTCAGGCCCAAAGAAAAACCTTTCATGGTTGATTTAAATCTTGATGGCCCAAATGAGTCCACGCTTATTGGTGCCCAGACAGTAACCCCTTTTAATGGTTCTGGTGATTGGATTGTAACCAAGCCAGAGCACTGGCTCTTTAATGGTACTGGAATGAAAAAAGGGGATAAAATTTCAGGCTTAGTGGGTTGGGAGTTCCATGGTGAACCAGCATCAATCACTGGGCTGGAAGTGATAGCAGAAGGCCCGACCTATACTGGAAATGATGTGGAATCGCATTACACTTCCACGATTTATCCGGGGCCAAACGGTAACCTTGTATTCAATGCTTCCACTATTTTCTGGGCACAGGGGTTAACCCAACCACCAGGTCACATGCCTCCGATTTCGCATCATGGCAGGCCGCAGGGCCCTGATGAGAGGGTGCAGAAAATTACAAAAAATCTGTTTGAGAAATTCCTCGAAAAGAGGTAAATCCACTGTTGCAAGTCGCATCTGAACATCGCAAGATGTGCAAATGTGCTTATGCATCGTCATGAACTTTAAACTAAGGAAGTAGTTATGAATGGACTATTGAACAGAAAATTAAACATGGGGCTTGTGGGTGGCGGTCAAGGTTCATTTATTGGCAAAGTCCACAGTATTGCTGGTGTTTTGGATAATAGGGCCTCACTTGTTGCGGGTGCTTTATCTTCGAATCCTGAGCGAGCCAAAGATTCTGCTTCCGTTTACGATATCAAGCCTGAAAGGGCCTACGGTTCTTACCAGGAAATGATTTCAAAAGAGTTGGCCTTACCTGTTGGCCAGAGAATCGATTTTGTTTCAATTGCTACCCCTAATCATACTCATTTTGAAATTGCAAAAAGCTTTGCGGAGGCTGGCATTAATGTGATTTGTGATAAGCCTATGACTTTTGATCTGCCGCAAGCGGAAGAGTTGGTTAAGGTAGTGGAGAAGTCGAATGTGGTATTTGCTTTGACTCATAATTACACGGGCTATCCCCTAGTTCGCCAAGCTCGAGAAATGATACTTTCTGGTGAATTAGGTGAGATAAATGCTATTCGGGCTTTTTATATTCAGGGATGGCTTCGAACCCGGTTGGAAGTTTCTGGCCAGAAGCAGGCTGGTTGGCGGACTGACCCTACAAAATCGGGAGCATCTGGTTGTTTTGGTGATATCGCAACTCACGCCTATAACCTTGCACGCTATATGACTGGCCTTTTGCCCATGCAGATTTCCTGCCATTTAAAAGTATTTGAAGCTGGCCGGGCTTTGGATGATTATGGCACTGCTGTGATTCGTTTTCAGAATGGTGCCTTGGGAACCGTAACGGCTTCCCAGATATCACATGGTCGTGAAAACGATCTTTTCATCGAAGTTGACGGAACGAAAGGCTCGTTAGAGTGGCACCAGGAAGAGCCAAATAAAATGTGGGTAAGAACAAACGGTCAGCCGCATCGTTTGTTTACACGGGATCCAAATGCCCCGTTTATGGGAGATATGGCGAAAGCCTCGTGTAGGCTTCCTAGTGGCCATCCAGAAGCTTTTTTAGAGGCATTTGCCAACATTTATAATGCAACTTACGATGATATTATACGCAAATTGAACGGTGAGAAATTTGCAGGAAAGAACACGCTTTATCCCAATGTTTATGATGGGGTGGATGGTATGAACTTCATTACCAGATGTGTTTCTAGTTCAACGGAAAATGGTAATTGGGTAAATCTTAATAATTCCGCATGTCGAAGTTGATGCTTTTGTCTTTTATTGGTTTAAGATAAGGTGGTAAAGATGAAACTCTTTCTTCCCGATTTGAGGAAAGAGTTTCTTTGTTTATATTGTTATGAATTGAATTGTAAGCGGTTTCGCAATAAGATGGCTTAGAATGTAAGTTGAATAGGCTGAGCTTTTATGAAAGCCCGCATACTAGAGAATTGGGCAACTCTGAACCTAGGAGAATCATTGTGCAAATTAAAATTTCGACTCGACATGGCCATGTTAGTGAGGAAGTTCAAAAGCATATCCAAGAAAAAGCAGGGAAACTTCTCCATTTTTTTGCCCGTATATCCATGATTGAAGTAACATTAGATCATCAAAAAGATATGAAAGTGGTTGAACTTGCTGTTAATGCCGAGCATAAACATGATTTTTTTGCTAAGGAAGAAAACCCAGACCTATACACGGCTGTGGATTTAGTGATCGATAAGGTTGAGCATCAGATTCGGAAGTATAAGGAAAAGATACAAGACCATCGTAAAACACCGCCAATGGGTGAACTTCCCAAATCGCTTTAAATATTGCATTTTAGATGAGAGGGATGGTGAATCAAAATGCGAATGTCGGACTTCATAGTGCGTTCTGCCATTGTTCCAGAACTTAATGCCACCGATAAAGAAGGCGTGATTCGAGAGCTTTTAGAAAGCCTCTGTCGCAATGGTTGCTTTAAGGATGTGGATGTTGAAGACATAATCAAAGCCGTGCTTAAACGAGAATTGTTAGGTTCAACTGGTATTGGTGATGGGATTGCCATTCCTCATACGAAATACAGTGGCGTAGACAAATTGGTTGGGGTTTTGGGTATTTCTCCTTCTGGGGTTAGTTTTGGCAGCAGAGATGGAGAACCAGTCTTCGTGTTTGTGCTGATAATTTCGCCTGTCGATCAACCTGTAGTCCATTTGCGAGCTCTTGAAACTGTTTCGAGAGTACTTCGCGATGATCCTTTGGTGAAGGCTTTAAGGGCCTGTACCACTGCCGATCAGTTGTTTGAGCAGATGAATCAGTACTCAAAAATGTAGTTTGGCAGTTTTGGTTGCGGAAATTATTGGAGATCTTTTGGTGGAAGATGCGAGCCATGAACTTCTGAAAAGAGTTGTTAAAATTAAAAACCCAAATGGGTTTCATATGCGGCCTAAAGCTGCATTTGTTGAGGCTGCATCCCGTTTTGCATCTGAAGTTAAACTGACTTGGGAAGGTCAGGTTTTTAACGGCAAAAGCATGTTCGAACTTATGCTTGTTGCTGCAGGTGAAGATAGCGAAGTGACTCTCGAAGTTTTTGGATCTGACTCCCATTTGGCTTTGCAAGAACTTGAAAAAGTTCTCGCAGAGGAAGATGTTTCTGTTTTGGATTGATGTTGTTTATTTGTTTGGAACAAGGTGCTGATGGAAGTTTATCGAGGAATACCGGTTTATCCAGGGGTTGTTATAGGCCCTGCTTTGTTGCTTGACACCGAAGGGTATTTGATTCCCCAAAGGTCGATCAGTGCTTCTGAAGTGGTTGACGAATTTGAACGGCTTAAGATTGGTATTCGAGACGCAGCAATCGAGGTACGCTCAAATCAAGCTATAATTGCAACTAAAGTTGGTACTCAGTACGGTGCTATATTGGGCGCTCATGCCCAGATGATTGAAGATCCATTTCTTCTTGGCGAAATTGAATCACTGATTTCGAAAAAATTCTTTACCGCAGAATATGCACTTAGTCTGGTAATGCGCAAGCATATTAAAGAAATACAAAGTCTTCCTGATGCAAGAATGGCATCGCGCGCCACAGACCTATTTGACATTGAAAAACAAATTCTTGGAAAGTTGATCGGGCAACGCAAGGAAGGGCTTAATTCCTTGAGTGAGCCTGTCGTTATTCTTGCACATGATCTTTCCCCCAGTGAGACTGCAAAGTTAAACACCAAGTTGGTGCATGCTTTTGCGACGGAGGCGGGTGGTAGGACAAGTCACACCTCTATTCTGGCTGGTGCCCTTGAAATACCAGCTGTTGTTGGCTTGGGGAAATTTATTTCCGAAGTGACTGGCGGTGATATTGTAATCGTGGATGGTAATGCCGGCCTCCTTATCATTGACCCCGATGCTGAAACCTTGCGAAGGTACCAAAAAACCCAGACGGACATAGTATCGCTAGATGCCTCCCTTGAAAGCCTTCGTGATCTTCCTGCAATTACTCAGGATGGTGTTGAGGTTAAGTTGCTCGGAAATATTGAGTTTCCACATGAAACCAAGCATTGTCTTGATAAAGGGGCGCAGGGAATAGGTCTTTATCGAACGGAATTTCTTTTCATGGGAAAAGATGCTGTTCCAACCGAAGATGAGCAATTTGAGGCTTACAAAGAAGTGGTTCAAGCCATGGGGAAGGATAGGCCGGTCGTGATCCGGACTTTGGACTTAGGTGGCGATAAATTGGCTGCTTTTTCTAATTTGCACATCCCCGAAAAGAACCCGTTCCTTGGTCTTCGAAGTATCAGGCTTTGCCTTAGAAATATTGGCTTATTTAAAACCCAACTTCGGGCGATTTTGCGCGCTAGTGTTTATGGAAATATTCAGTTACTTTTTCCTATGATTTCAACGGTTTTAGAGCTTCGACAGGCTAAAATGATCGTTTCGGAGGTCAAAGAAGACCTTTTTGAGGAAAAAGTACCCTTTAATAAAGATATTCCCATTGGAACCATGATTGAAGTTCCTTCTGCTGCCATTCTTTCAGAATTAATGGCAAAAGAAGTGAGTTTCTTTTCCATTGGCACAAATGATTTGGTACAGTACACTTTAGCAGCAGATAGGTCCAACGAGGATGTTGCCTCGTTATACAACCCAGGAGATCCTGCCGTTTTACGGTTGATTGAAATGGTTGTTAAGGCTGCGAAACACTCCAATGTTGCCTTGAATGTGTGTGGCGAGATGAGTGGAGACCTGATATATACAATGTTGTTTCTTGGCTTAGGAATTAGGCAGTTAAGTGTTTCACCGCATAGTATACCGGAGATAAAGCAATTTATCCGGATGGTGAACCTTAAAGATGCTGAAAATGTTGCCAAAGAAGCTATGCGCCAACAGACTGCGCGTGATGTAAACAATTATTTGCGGGAACAGACCCGGAAGCTTTTGCCTGACTCATTGATGTATTAAACAAGCAATGAGTTTGTACCAAGGAAACCTTCTATTTGCCTCAAGAGCATCAAGATTTTGTTAATAAAGATTTTAGGCAGATACTGTTTTCTTAATGGACGATGATTTTCAGGCAGATTAATGCTGACGGTGCAGAAACTCTGGATTACTTCAGCTTCTGCAATGTTTATTCCCGCCTTGTGCGGAAATATTTTGCATGAACTTATTACTGGGGATTTCTTTACCCCTAGCGAGCCAGCAGAAAAACTTTTTTAAAGTTACTACTCGTTCGCTAAATCAAAATGATTTCAATCCTTTACGCTGTCAAGGTATTTTAAAGCACTTTGCTCTTCAATCTAAGGTTGTTAAGCCTCTCTCTTTGCAATCTAATTTTGTAGCTAAGAATTTAAATATTAATGATGGCTACATTAAAAAAAACGCCCTTGATAAAACGTTTGTGTTTGCAAAACCTTCCCTTTGCTTTTTTCATAGCGCAGGGAAACATAATTGCAGCATTCGCCAAGGTCTTCATTCGACCATTTTTTTTCATGATCAATCATCTGCGAGGCTTCAGCTTACTGACAAAGGAACAGTGAAGCCTTCTGAAATATTTTCCTTGTTGGGCCTTGATGCCCAGAACCTCACTGATTCCCCTTTGGAGCAGTTGGGGTTGAATCCTGAATTTTAATTTGAAAACGAAAGGCTTAGAATCTGATGAAAAAAGTTATGTTGATTAATGTTTTGCAGCCCGAAGAGTGCCGCATTGCAATTCTGGAAAATGGTATCCTCGAAGAGCTTTATGTTGAGAGAAATACTCATGAAAGTTATGTGGGAAATATTTATAAAGGAAAGATCGTAAATATTGAACCCAGTATACAGGCTGCCTTTGTTGATTTTGGTATTGGTCGCAATGGTTTCTTGCATGTTTCCGATGTCGAGCCAACCTATTACAAGCATCTTGATGGATTCAAAGAAGATAACGAAGACGAAGAGCGCGAAGATCGCAGGCCAAGGCGTGGGAGTTCCAATGGTGGAGGCTCTAATAATGAAGAGCGCGAAGATCGCAGGCCAAGGCGTGGGAGTTCTAATAGTGGAGGCTCCAATGACGGTTCAGGCCGTGGGGCACGAAGCAAGCCCTTTGAAAAGGGCAATATTCCAGATGTTGAAAACTTGCCATTGGAAGAGCAACTTCCCGTATCCAATGCCCCTGAATTTGGCGGTGAGTTATTTGAAGAGCAAGATGATCTTGCATTTGAAAACAGAAGTGATTTTGTAGACCATGATTCGGATTCTTCGATTAGTTCGAATTCAGATGACTCAGTTACTTTTGGTGCTGGCTTGTCTGATGATGAAGATGATTTTGGGCCCGATGATAACGATACTCCTCCGGTGATGCCTTCTGCGAATAGAATCACAAGCGATGGGGATTCTGATTCCGATGGGCCGGGAGAAACCGAAAATGATGATCTACTTTTCTCGAGGCCAGCTCGGTCCAATCCGCCCGCTCATAAATCTTCTCCTGATAAATCTGATTCATTCGATGAACCTGTTTTTCAGCAAAATCAGCAACCTCTTACCCCAAATGATAACTTTGATGATGATGTGGAAGCGGATACGCAAGATGCTGACCAATCATTTGACGCAGATGAAAATGTTGAACAGGATGACGATAATCAGGATGAAGACGGCCAAGATCCCCAGTCTCGCGACTCCCGCGGGCAGCGTGATTCTCGCGGTCCACAGCGCGATCAACGCGGTGGGGATAATCGTAGCCGTGGTGGTAGCCGAGGAGGAAATCAACGCAGACCTTCGGGTGGTGGCTATTCTTCCGGTTCTAGGGAAGGCGCTCGCGATCAGGGTAGAAGTAGCGGAAAACCGATGCGAGGTAACTCCAGAGGTGGAAGGCTTTTGGGTAATCCCAAACCTATGATTCAGGAGATTTTCAAGAAGGGGCAGGAAGTTCTTGTTCAGGTAATTAAAGATGGCATTGGCAACAAAGGCCCCACGCTTAGCACCTATATTAGTATTGCTGGCAGGTATTTGGTTCTTATGCCTGGATTGCATCGGGTTGGCGTTTCAAGAAAAATTACTGATGAAGATCAGCGCAGAAGGCTTAAAGATATTTTTGTAGACCTTAAACCACCTAAAGGTGTTGGGTTTATTATTCGTACCGCTGGAATTGATCGTAATAAAACCGAACTTCAGCGAGACCTGGCTTATCTTGCAAGGCTGTGGCAGGTTGTTGCTAAGCGTATTGTAAAGGTAAAAGGTCCTGCGGGCATATACGAAGAAAGCGACATGGTCACCCGTACCATACGCGATACCTTTACTAGTGATATAGACGAAATTGTTGTGGATGAGAAAACTGCATTTGAGCACGCACAGGAATTCTTGCAGTTTGTAATGCCTAGATTTGCTGATAGGGTTAAATTTCACGATAACAAAAGGCCTTTGTTTCATCACTATGCGATTGAGGAAGAACTCGCCAAAATTCAAATGAAAAAAATCCCCCTTCCTATGGGTGGATCTATTGTCATCGAACAAACCGAGGCCTTGGTTGCAATTGATGTTAATAGTGGGAATTTTAGATCTGAAAGTAACGCTGAAGATACTGCTTTTCGTATGAATATGCAGGCGGCTCGAGAGATCACCAGGCAACTTCGGCTTCGAGATCTTGGGGGCGTTATTGTCAATGACTTTATTGACATGCGTGACGAAAAACACCGTAGGGCTGTTGAAAATGCCATGCGGGATAATGTTATGCGGGATCGTGCTAAAACCAAAATCCTTAGGATTTCACCTTTTGGCATTATCGAAATGACTAGGCAAAGAATCAGGCCTTCGCTTAAGCGCAGTGTCTACCATGATTGCCCTTATTGCAAAGGCATGGCTCAAGTTAAAACAAGTGAAAGTATGGGGATTGAAGTTATGCGTTTGGTGCAACTTGCGGCCTTTAAAGAAGCCGTTGCTACGGTTCGAGTACGCGTGGCTGCAGAAACCGCTGACTATCTTTTAAATAATAAAAGAAAAGAGCTGGGCAAACTCGAGGACGAGGCTAAGGTGGGCATTTCTGTTCGAGGCGAAATTGGTGTGCCCCCTGAATTGCTCGAAGTTTTTTGTGTTGATGCCAATGGTAACGAGCTTAAAATTCATCCTCTTCCTGAACCGCCACCATTGCGCAGGGGTGGGCGATTTATTCCTTCCAATTCAGATCGGGGGCCTCAAGGTGAAGCCCCTTTCCGCAGAGGGAGAAGTAATCGGGATCGATAATTAGGTCTTGGTATAATAGGTTGAATGGCTAGGGGTGATGTTCTTGCTCCTAGCTTTTTTCTTTTACTTTTGAGCTTGCCATCTTTTCTTTTCCAAGTTATTAAGCCCTCCACGCAGAGTATTTTTTCGGTAGATTCGGATTGCCTTGCGTTTGCGATATCTCGGGGGAGGCTGATTTAAGTGTTGTTGCGAAAAAAGCCTTACTTGCTGTTTTCTGCTTTTTTGCTTGCTGTTCTTTACTGCTTTGGGCAGTTGCAGGCATTTCAGGTTATTGCACCTGATAAAAAAACAGCTCAAGGTAAGACTTCGGCTCAAATTGAACCTTTCGCTTCTTTTCAACGCAAAATCCCAGGTGATTCAAAGCCTATTCGAGTCGATGCCGATTCTATTTCTTCTTGGTCGGATAAATCTAAGTATTATTTGTTGTTAAAAGGTCATGTCTTCCTCGAGCAAAGTGTTTTGCAAATCCGAGGGGATCAAGCATTGATTGTGGCTGATATCGAATCCTACAAAATGCGTGGTATTTGGGAACTTGGTATGTATGTGGATGGGAATGTCAAAATAGATAGTTCCGCTGAGGTGCGAAATGCCAAAACTGCTTTTATTGATTTGGCGACTCGAGGAGAGTTTCGTTTTAATGCAGTTAAAAGTAAAGTTGAACAAAAAGATTGTTCTGTAGATCCGCTTTTTAAAGCAGCTCAGGAAGGTAAAGCTAAAGCTGTTGCTGAGCAGCAAAAATCACAAAAGATTATCCCCGATAAAGTGATTCCTCCAGCCAAGCCAAGTGAAGAAAAGCCTAAGCCGGTATCACAGCTTCCTCAGGAAAATGCTCCCGAGATTGCTTTGCCGGTTGTTGCTCCGATTGCCCCTGCACTAGTCACAACTTCTTATCAGAATAATCCAGGGGTTGTTCCCGTTAATCCTGCCCCGGGTTTGCAGAATCCACTTCCTGGCACGGTTCAAGTTACTCCGCCTATTGGAATTCCTGGTGGTATTGCCTTACCAATTACAGCATCAGGAATAGATACACCTGCTCGCCAGTATAGCGTTTCTCCGCGTGGTTCATCTGGGTTCAATATCAGGATGGAGCCTTTGGCAAATGGTGAGCAAGCGGTAATTGTTTCGGGTGGTGTTATCATGAATGTCAAGGATGTTACAGGGATTGGCTTGGTTGATATTGAAGCAGATCGTTTGGTTATTTGGACTAAAGGCGCAAATCCACAAGAAATTATCGGAAATCTCAAGAAGCAAACTAATCAATCGGGCAAGGAATTAGAGCTGTATTTGTCAGGACATGTTGAAGTTCGACAGCAAGACCCTGCAAAGCCAGGCAATAAAAAAGAAGCTGATGCGGGCGAAGTTCGGATTATACGCGCTGACGAAGTATACTACGATATTGGTCGTAATACTGCTGTTGCGTTGAACGGCGAGTTAGAATTTTATCAACCAAAACTTACGGATCCATTATTTGTTCGGGCTAAAGAAATACAGCAACTCGCAGCCAATCAATACAAAGTTGTTAAAGCAGAAGTTTTTTCAAGCAAGATGCCTGCAGATCCAGGCTTAAAGATTTATGTTGCAGAGGCCACGATCGAAGAACGAACAATCCCTAAATTTTCTATCTTTGGTAAACGATTTGTTGATAGGAATACGGAGCAGGAGCTTGATCAGAAAGAAAGTTATGTTCGTGCCAAAAATATGTTTATTGAGTTGGAAAACTTCCCGATCTTTTATCTGCCATACCTTCAGGGGGATGGCCGTGACCCTTTAGGCCCGATTGAAGGGGTTAATTTAGGTTTTAACAACATCTTTGGTGGTCAGTTCGGTCTTACACTCAATGCGTTTGACCTTTTGGGTATTCAGCCTTTTGAAAATACTAGATGGCGTTTCGATATCGATTATTTGACCAAGCGTGGCCCTGGTTTGGGTTCTGATTTTGATTATCTGGCACCAGATTTTTTTGGCATTCCAGGTAAAGTTAACGGCCTCGCAAAAGTATATGGCATCATTGATAACGGACCAGATAATCTTGGTGGTGGCCGTACCGTTGGTGAACCGCATCCAGAGTATCGAGGAAGGATTCTTTGGCGTCAGGGTATTGCTGACATGTCAAACGGATTTACTTTTCTTGGACAGGCTGCCGGGATAAGTGACCGTAACTACATTGAACAGTTTTTTAAACCTGAATGGGATAACGGGATAAATCAAGATACTTGGGCTTATCTTAGGCAGACAGATCAGAACATGGGTTGGTATGTTATGGGTGAAGTCAGAACACGCCCTTGGATAAATGAAACGAATTGGTTGCCCAGGCTTGATGGATTTATTTTAGGTCAGCCGATATTTGATATTTTTACTTCTAGCACTTGGGGCGGAGCTGCTTACGCCAATTTGTTGATTACCAATGATGGAACACCAGTTGTTAGCCCTCTAACAGATGTTGAAAATAGTACAGGTAGATTCAATATTAGTGAAGAATTAAGCGCACCATTTAATTTGGGTGGCTTGAAAATAGCCCCCTATGTGAAGGGTGATCTTGCGCTTTATACTAACGATCTTTCAGGGGATACATTAGGCAGAGCTTGGGGTGGTGGTGGTATTCGTGCCAGCTTGCCTTTTACCGCAGCATATCCAGAATTTAAATCCGAGCTGTTTAATGTAAATGGTATTAATCATAAAGTTGTAAATAGTATCAACTACTTTAATGCTTCTTCTTCTGCTCAATATTCAAATTTTGCACAGCTTGACCGATTGAATGATGACGCTTCTGATCAGGCTTTGCGTGATATTCGTAATCAACCAACGATCTACCCGAATACATTTAACAGTAATCTTCTTACGACTAATAATCCTTATTTTGATCCGCAGATTTATGCAATTCGCAGAAATATTGATACGCGCATTGATACGCTTAACCAGATTCAGGTTATTCAGGGGGATATTAGGCAGCGCTTGCAGACTAAACGTGGTTTCCCTGGTAGCCAGCATGTTGTGGATTGGATGGTTCTTGATCTTTCCGGTTCCTTCTTCCCTGAAAAGAATACAGATAACTTTGGCAATTACCTTGCTTTTCTTCAATACGATTATCTTTGGAATATTGGTGACCGGACTAGTTTTACAAGCACCGGATGGATTGACCCAATGGAAAACGGGGCAAGAGTATTTACTCTTGGTGGTTACTTAAACCGATCTGACCGCACTAACTTTTATCTTGGCTACCGAAGTATTGAACCAGTGGAAAGTAAGGCGCTAACAGGCGCTGCAACTTACATTTTTAGCCCCAAGTATGCTGTTACAGGAAGTAGTACATATGATTTTGCCACTTTTCAAAGTGTTAGCAATTCCCTTGTGCTGACCAGAGTTGGTACGGATCTTCAGGTCAGCCTAGGTTTTACCTATAACGCAATGCAGGATAATTTTGGTTTTACTTTTGAAATTCTTCCGACTATTGCTTCAGGTGGTGGGCGCTATGTTGGTCCATCTAGTAATTTTAGTAATAATGGTAGCGTTCTTGCTCGGTAAATTGCATTCATTTCTTTTCCGTGAATCATCTGTTACTATTTGTTAGTTGTTATAATTGTTTGTGGAAGTCGTATTTCACTCCAATAATTATGGGGTAATTTGCTTGTGAATACTGATGAACGAAAAAACTTGAAAAGGCCCTGGAAAGATAAATTCAATTGCGCTTTTAAGGGTATGAAACTTGGGATGCGGGGCCATTCCAGTTTCTTTGTTCATTTCTTTTTTGCTTCCATGGTTGTAGCTTTTGCAGTTGTATTAAGATGCGATTTGATTGAGTGGTCGTTGTTGATTGGTTGCATTGGGTTTGTTCTGGTGGTAGAACTTTTAAATAGTTCGATCGAGATGCTTTATGCAATATTGCCTGAAGATATCCGTGCAAACAATTTTCAGGTTTTAGATATTGCGGCAGGAGCTGTTTTGCTTGCTAGTGTTTTTACTTCTATTATTGGTTGTTTAGTTTTTATTCCAAAAACCCTCGCAATGCTTGGACTTTAACTACAGGAATTTAAGATGTTTGAAACTGAGTTGAAAAATGCTGAAGCATGGATCGATAATAATCATGCTAGCCTTGTTTCTGATTTAAGAGATTTGGTCAAGATTCCTAGTATTAGTACGGATGGTGAGCATCAAAAAGAAATTGAACTTTCTGCCGAAGCTGTTTGCCAGCAAATGAAAAAAGCTGGACTTAACAATGTAGAAATTCTTAGAACAGGGGATTCTAATCCTTTTGCTTATGGAGAATGGTTGGGTGCTCCGAATCAGCCTACTTTATTCCTTTATTCACATCATGATGTACAACCCATAAATTATGAACATCTTTGGCTCAGCCCGCCTTGGGAATTAACCGCAAGAGAAGGCCGCCTTTTTGGCCGGGGCGCTGCTGACGATAAGGGCGCTTCAGTTGCTCAACTCGCATCTATTGCTTCATGGCTTAAAACTGCTGGTAAACTTCCTGTAAATATAAAAATGCTTGTTGAGGGAGAAGAAGAGGTCGGTTCAAAAAACCTTGTCAAATTCTTTAGTGAAAACCGTAGCCGTATTCAGGCAGATATTATTGTTGTTTGTGATACTGAAAATATTCGGGTGGGTTTACCATCGATCACTTATTCCCTTCGTGGCATTGTAACATTGCTTGTAGAAGTTAAAAGCGCATTGATTCCTGTGCATTCTGGAATGGCAGGTGGAGCTTTTGCCGATTCCGCACTTGCACTCACCAAGGTTTTATCTAGGCTTTGCTGGGAAGACGGACCTATTCCAATTCAAGGTTTTTATGATTCTGTCAAACCATTGACTGATTCAGAAAGAACAGTGATTGAATCTTTACCCGTGGATTCTGATGCCTTAAGGAAATCTTTGGGCGTTCCTGATCATGTTAAGTTTGCTTTGCAAAAAGGGAAAAGTATTTATGAGCAAACTTGGCGCCACCCCGCAGTTACCGTTATTGCCATTGAAGCTAGCAATATTAAAGGTGCATCTAATCAAGTTCTCCCTACTGCTTCAGCTCTCGTAAGTTGTAGGATTGTTCCAGATCAGGACCCAAAGCATGTAGAAGAATTATTGCGCAAAGCTCTTTCTGCCGATGCTCCTTGGGGCGTGGAGGTTAAGGTTACTGCGCATGGAAGTTCCGTTGATTGGTGGATGACCGACCCTACAGGGCCCGCTTTTGAAGCTGCAATTGCTGCTCTTGAAAAAGGCTTTAAAGCGAAACCTGTCGGCATAGGGTGTGGCGGAACAATTGGATTTGTCCGACCATTAGTTGAATTGCTTGGCGGGGCCCCTGCTCTATTGCTAGGTATTGAAGACCCAGATAGTAACGCTCATGCCCCCAATGAAAGTTTGCATGAAGGCGACTGGATAAAACTGATAAAGTCGATGGCTCATTTGTTTGGTGAAATCGCATCTAGATCTGCTAAATAAAGGCGTGATTTTTATAGTGGGGTTTTAGGCATGGGCGGGTTTTCGTTGTACTTTTTCATGACACGCTCGATCAACCAGTCTGGAAGGAAACCTACAATTCGCATAAGCAGCGAAGTTTGCCATGGAAATCTAAGAACTTTTGCTTTTCGTTGAATTGCTTTAATTATTATGCTCGCTGCGGTTTCTGCATCCATTAGCCAAGGCATATCTTTTTCATCATTAACTTCTGTCATGGGTGTTTTTATAAATCCTGGGCATATTGTGCTTACAAAAATGTTTTTCGGGCGCAATTGTATTCGCATTCCTTCCATGAATGTATTTAAGCCTGCTTTCGATGCAGTGTAACCCGATTCGCCCGGTAACCCTTTAAACCCTGCTAGGCTTGAAATTGCAATGATATGTCCTTTTCCTGAATCAAGCATGGTTTGTAAAACAGCTTCAATGCAATAAATAACACCTAGCAAATTTACCTTGATCATTTTTTCTTGAGTTTCAACATTAAAAGGTTGGATCGTTGTTGGGGCACCAACCCCTGCGTTGGCTATGAGTATGTCTATTCCGCTCATGCAGTTTATTAATTCCGAAATCCCAATTAGTGTTTCTTTTCGTTCTGATATGTCTGCGACCCTGTAAAAAGCTTTGCCACCAAGGGTTTGTATTTCATTTACAAGTTCTGAAAGTAGTTCTTCTCTTCTTGCAATAAGTCCCAACTGTGCTCCACCTTTAGCTAATTCTATAGCTATTGCCCTTCCGATGCCTGTTGAAGCACCGGTGATGATAACTTTTTGTCCCTGACCGAATTTCATGGTATTTCCTTTTTAAAAATTAAATTACTTTGTGATTACCAGAATTAAGGCCCCTCTACTTTAAAAACGCATGTCATAATAGATTGGTTTGTTCTGTAATGATAACGAGAAGTTAAGATGAATAAGAAATTAATAAGCTTTCTTCTGATTCTACTTGTTTTGCCTATTTCGTTGATGGGGCAAGATACACCCGTTTCGGTAGATAAAGTTAATGTTAGGGTCAAATTTCGAATTCAAGTTTATGGTGTTGAAAGACTAAGGCAAGTCGATGAGTTGCTTAAATATCTTAAAGCAACTGGCTTCACTTCTACCGATGAAAATCTGTTTGAAAAATTACAAGATGAAACTATTAGTTCGTTTGATGGAACTGTACCAATAGGCAAGGAAAGCAAGTGTATCAATCCGAGGTGGATTTATTCTGTAACCAGTTGGCCGGTTGGAAGTGAGGATCCATATAAGTCTGAAGATCCAGTTCGAATTGAAATTGAGTTCCAACAATATATGCAAGCTAAGAAACAGCACGAATTTTGGGATGATCTTAAAAGCAGCCTATTTAAAATTGGTTTTGTTGATGCTGTTTCTTATAACCCAGAATTGTTTACACGAATTACAGGAAATCTCATTGGGAAATCATTGCCCATCATTGATTCCAAAATATTTCCAGAAGCATTAAAAACCGCTGGCGTTTTGGTTACTCCTTTTGCTTTCCCCCGTGTTGTTAAGGTGCATCCTGATTGGCCATTGGTAAAGGCAAGAGTTATTGAAGACATCAAAGAAAATTCGTTGCGAAAAATGAGCCCCGCTGCTAGAAAAAAACTGGAAGCTACTGAACAAAAACTTGAAAAATGGCTCTTAGTTTTAAATCATCAACCACCTGGCCAAAACGAAATTAATGAACTATTCTCCAATCTAAATGATGCCGTTGTTGAAGGAGCAAATGGTGCTTTAATTGAAATCCTTGCAACCCCTGCATCCATTAAGAATCTTGCAGCACTTCCCTCAGTTATGTTTGTCACCACTGCTGAAACCCAAATTAAAACAAATTACTCGATCAAGCAGAATAATCTGTTGAATATTTTTTCTAATGAAGGGGCATCGCAACCAGCGCGTAATATGCGTGGCGTTGGGGCACCAGCATCTATTGCCATTGTTGGAACTGAATTTTTAGGGTGGGAAAAAGCGTTTGGTGAAATTCAAACACATGCTGAATTAGTTGATCTTACGCGAACGAGAGACTTCGCAATGGAAGAAATGCCCTACTCTAAAAGCCAAGAAAATATTGGGTTTCATACAAAAAAAGCACTTGAAATTGCCAAGATATATCCTGGTACCAAAATAGTGTTAGTAAGAATTGATCCTGCAATTCCAACTATGTTGGATGAGGTTGCTGGGTTTGCTAACCGTGATTTAAAAGCTTCTTATGCTTTATTAAGTCGCTATTCTGAAACTGATGTTTCTAAAAGATTTCTTCAGGGGCTTAACCAATACCTTCAATCTGAAAGAACATTTTTGATTGATCAATTTGGCGAAGAACCTGAAATTCTAAAACGAAGGGAAGTTTATAAAGAAAATAAAGCTAAATGGGATAAGGATAACTTTGAGCTTCATGAAAAAATCAATCGTATTCTGAAACTTCGAGAGCAATTGATGGAGTTCAAATCACACAGATTATTTGTTGTTCTAGAAAACGTTTCATCCCAACTTCCTGCTTATCAGAATTTGGCCCTTTCTTTGTTTTCTGATGATTCAAAATTTAAAACTGCAGCTTGGCTTATGCCCGATGCATTATTCGAACGAGTTTCATGGCGTGGGCCTTTTTCGGATTCTAATCACAATGGAGTGATGGAATTTCGAAATAGTAAATCAAATGACAGATGGCGTGATGAACGAATGGTAATTCAATTCGAAAAAGATGGGAAAATATTCGATAAAATTCCACAAGGAAAAAAGATCAGGGTCCGGGTTCGTTGGCGGGAAGGGGTGGAGTGGTCTACCGCTACGGTTGAGGGAGAAACCGCCCCCAAGGAGAAAGCTAAGCTTAATATTTTATTGCTTTTAAATGAGAATCCTTTAATAGGTCGTAATCTTGCAGATCAATTTTCTATTGTTAAAGAAACTGGAATTGATCCTTTTTGCATTTTTCGAAGCAAGACCTTTGCTATTTTTGAACACTTAATTGAATTGGATACCCCAATTGAAGGGGTATATGCACTTGCAATTGAAGGTAAAGTACCCAACAGAAACAACTTAAGCACGTTAGATTCCCATAAGGTAACCGAGATTTTTCCTGAAATTACTTTCGAATCTTTTGAGCAGGGAACCAGAATTAATATGGGGAATTAATGCAACTTGAAGGGAAGTCTCGACTTATTGTGTTTAAAACGATGGCAGAACAGTTTAAATCAGCTAAGATAATTGCTTGTGCAGAATTGATACTGACTTGCACTTGTTTCTAATTTGGTTGGTGAAAATGTGAAAAAAGCGATTATTAGCGATATTCATGGAAATATTGAAGCCTTTCGTAATGTACTCATAGACATCGAATCTCAAGGTGTTGACGAGATTTATTGCCTAGGAGATGTCGTGGGCTACGGCCCTAACCCTTGTGAATGTGTTGATTTAGTCATGAATTGCAAGGTGGTTCTATTAGGGAATCATGATCAGGGTGCATTATTTGATCCTGATGGGTTTAATCCTTCGGCTGAGCGTGCTATTTTTTGGACAAGAAAACAATTAGAGACCGGAGGATCTCCAGAGGAACGCTCCAAACGCTGGAATTTCCTTTCTGCTCGTCCCCGCTTGCACCGTGAAGAAGAACTGCTTTTTGTCCATGGTTCTGCTCGAAACCCTTTAAATGAATATGTTTTTCCTGAAGATATTTATAACAACAGAAAAATGGAAAGAATCTTTTCCCTCGTTGGAAAATATTGTTTTCAAGGCCATACCCATGTGCCTGGGATTTTCGTGCAGCAGGAAGGTACCGATCTTTATCAATTTCAAAGCCCAGAAGAATTTGATTTTTCCTATTTACTAGATAATCGTAAAACCCTTTGTAATGTTGGGTCAGTGGGCCAACCTCGCGATAGCAATCCAAAATCTTGTTATGTAATTCTTGAAAATAATCGAATCAGCTATCGCAGAGTGCCCTATGACTTTGAGATTACTGCTAAAAAGATCTATGCGATTCCCGAGTTGGAAAATTTTCTGGGTGATCGTCTTAAAGAAGGTCGCTAGTTTAAGCATAGGCGAATTCCTATACTTTTTTTTCCTTAAATCCATTCAATATAAATATGAAGAATAATAAGAATTTCCTTTTGTTTTTTACAGCATCTTTCCTGCTTTTTGCGGCATGGATTCAAATCCGTGAGTCTCTTTGGCCTGCTCCTAAAAAAAAACCTGAAGTTACTGAACCTTTTGTCGAAAAACCCCCAATTAAATTAAATGATAATACAAAAGATAATGATAATGGGTTGTCCCTTGCTCCTTTCAAAGAACGAGGGAATTTCGTAACCCTTGGCAGCGAAGATTCTTCATCAGGTTTTCATTTGGGAATTACTTTTGATTCGTTTGGTGCGTGTGTCCGCAAAGTAGTACTTAATAAATTTCAGCAAGCTGATAATCTTGGCAGACCTGTTTGGATTAATCAAATTGAGAAAAAACCTAAAAGTCTGGATTTAATACCCCTAGAATCCCGCTGGCATGCTGGCGCAAATTATCTTTATCATTTTGATTTTAAAGATCAATTTGGCGACCAACCTATGGATCTACTAGGGAAAACAGACTGGAAAATCGTTTCAGGCCCTACCGAAGAAGTTGATTCCAGAGGTATTGCATTTCAGAAACTTGTTTTTGAAACAAAATTGCAGAACATTGTTATTTCTAAAACTTTTACTCTTTCGAAGAACGATTACCATGTTGGCATGGAATTAGTTTTTTCCACTGACGACATGGCCGTTATTCCATTTAGATACCAAGTTACAGGCCCCAGAAGTCTTCCGGTTGAAGGTGATTGGTATACAAATATTTTTAGAAATGCTTTAATTGCACAAGTTGATGACCGAAATAATGTTTATCGCGACCTTCAAGATGGCAGGCAGATTGCTAGTTGGATGGGCGGAAGTGAAGTTCTTGTTAATAATCAGTTAAACCATTGGTTTCGGTATGCAGGCGTTGCTATTCAGTATTTTTCTTCAATGGTAGTTGTTGATGAAGATCAGCCTGATCAAAAAATCATTGAAAAAGTTCGTCCCACACTTGATGCAACTTTTGCCCGGGGGATTATTTCTAAAATTGATCCCGTAAATCGGAGCCTTAATCTTCGTGTTGATGGTAAAGATGAATCTTTTTGGTTCGATAGTAAAGAATCTTTCGAGAAAATGGAGTCCCAGTTTGGGTTAGGCAGACAAATAGCAATTTATTATCGGCATATAGCGACTCCTGATAAAAAGCCCATGTATGCTGTTATTGATGTTCGGAAAGAAACTCAGGCTCAACCATTATTTGATAATGACATTACCGTCAGGCTTACTTCCAAGCAATTTAATCTTGTTGCAGGGAAACCTGTAACCCATAAATATTTACTTTATAATGGTCCTGTTAAAACTAGTTTGCTTGGTGATTTTAGCAATAACGCAATGGTGAATTCTGATCAGGTTTCCCGATATACGAATAAACTCGGGCTAAACACCATGACTGATTATCAATCCCCGGGTTGGATTGGGTCTTTTTGCGCCTCTATTTTTTGGACTGATATTGTTATTAAATGCACAAACATGATGCATTGGATTTTGTGGAAAGTTTATCTGGTCCTCCCTAACTTTGGTCTTTGTATCATTTTTCTTACCATTCTAATTCGTGGGTTGATGTTTCCTTTAAGCAGGAAGCAAGCAATCATGAGTATTAAGATGCAAGAACTTGCCCCTGAGTTGAAAAAGATGCAGGAAAAATTGAAGGGTGATAAGCAAGCGATTGGCTTGGCCCAAATGGAATTATATCGTAAATATAATGTTAACCCTTTTGGCACTTGCTGGGTGGTTCTGATTCAAATGCCTGTTTTTATGGGGCTTTATTTTGCTTTGCAAGAAAGCATCCATTTTCGCCTTGCCACTTTCTGGCCTACTTGGATTATCAACCTTGCTGCGCCTGATATGCTCATTAATTGGGGCGCCGCAATTCCTCTAATCAGTAATCCAGAAGACTACGGCGGCTTTTTTTATCTTGGGCCTTATTTTAACCTTCTTCCAATTTTTGCCATTGGTCTGATGGTTTTACAGCAAAAAATGTTTACTCCTCCTCCTACGGATGAGCAACAAGAAGCACAGCAAAAAATGATGACCTATATGATGGTCTTTATGGGTTTTATGTTTTACAAGGTTGCTGCAGGCCTTTGCATTTATTTTATTGCTAGTAGTTTGTGGGGCCTTGCTGAAAGAAAATTGCTGCCTAAAACCAAAACTGGACCTCAACCTTTGTTA
>Ga0255085_1000102_pt1 | contig 26328 bp, 24 predicted proteins | sample Colum_Cont_RepB__FD_188442 | JGI IMG/M metagenome (GOLD analysis project Ga0255085, IMG submission 188442) | Freshwater microbial communities from Columbia River, Oregon, United States - Colum_Cont_RepB_8d | ecosystem: Environmental > Aquatic > Freshwater > River | place: USA: Oregon | collected... | reverse complement strand
GGGGGTCCATTTGATTTCAGTGCAGAAAGTGACGGTTCGTGCCTCCCCGCAGAGCGAGGATTGGCGCGGGGTCTGCTCCAGGGGCGAGCGTAAGTGCTTGTCACGCTTTGAGTTTCTGTTGGTCTCCTAATCGGTCGCTGAGAGCCTGTTTGCGTGGTCGATTTCAGCTGCCAGCACTCGTTTTCGCTGCAGCAATTGACGGCAGGATCTGACCGGCGTAACGTTCCAGCGGGAAGCGGAAGACGCCGCGCAGGTTGATCCCCTCCAAGCGCGTCGGTGCAATGCGCCCAGTCAACTCAGGCGGCACGATCTGTCGCCTGTTGGCCCATCGGTCCAGTACGGCCTGCATCTGAGCCGTGTTCCACGCCATCACGATGTTGGCCAACAGGCTCAAGGCGTCGGCCACTGCCTGCATCTCGTCGGTACGCCGAGCCTGGGCCGATCCAACACGACCGGTGTAGATGGCGCGCTTGAGCGCGTTCACCGCCTCGCCCCGGTTCAGAACCCGGCGCAGTTCCCTGCGGAAGCCGGCATTGACGAAGTAGTCCGCCAGGAAGGCGGTCCTGAGCAGCTTGCCCAACTGCACACCGGCGTCGTAGATCGGGTCCCCGCGCGCCGCAGAACCGAACCTGGCCAGCGCCGTCACCGCACTGGCGTGACCTGTCTGCACCGAGGCCGCCAGATGCACCAGCTGGTCCCAATGAGCTTCGATCAGTGTCGTGTCCACGCTGGCCTCACACACGGCGGCGATCTCCACAGGGATTGTCATTCCTCGCGGCACGAACAGGTGGCGTTGCCGCAGTTCGCGCAGCCGCGGGCATAGATCGAAGCCCAGCAGACGCGATAGCGCCATCGCGAAGTCGGTGTAGCCGTGCGTGTCGACAGCCAACTGCGACACCTCCACCCGCTCCTGTCTCACCACCCCTTCGATGGCGGCACCGGCCTGGCGCTCATTGAGCACAATCGGCTGGGCGTGGAAGATTCCCCAACGATCGCGCACGTGGCTGTAAACGCCGATGGAGGCTGTCTGGCGTCGTGGATCCTGGCGTGCCTGCCATACCCGGCGGCTGGTCTCCAGACTCATCATGTCCGAGGAGGCCAGATCGGCTCGGCCCCACGTTGCCGCTACCGCATGGCGCTGCATGAACTCCAGCACCGCCTGGCAGGCCAGGGCCAGCCGCCGCTCATCGCCCGCCCAGCGCATTGCCTGGCGGATGCTGGGAGCCGATAGCTGCGGGATCATGCGGGCGCACTCTGCGGCCGTCAGGCTGGTGCCGTGCGCCAATATGCCGGCGTAGGTCATCAGCAGTTCCTGGCTCGATCTGGGCTCACGCCCGAGCATGATCCAGCTGAAGCGCACCTGAGCGTCCACGGCCAGGATGACCTCTGGCAGTTGCACCTCGCCGATGCGCTGGTCAAGCCGGCTACGCAGTTTGGTGACTTCGGGATCTTCGTCTTCGGCGGCCAGGGGCGCCAAGTGCAACTCGTCGTCCACGCGCAGCAATCCGACGCGAGTGGCAGCCGCCACCGCGTCGATACCTGTGCGAACGCGTGCAAGCAACGGTGTGAGGAAGTCACTGGCCTTGGCCGGCAGCTGCAGCCGGGCGTAGTGGCGCCGGGCTTCGGTCTTCCAGCGCTCATCCGGGATGAACAGCCGCTCGCGGCCGCGGAAGCTCAAGGAGTGCTCAATCCAGACCGAGCCGTTGCGCAGCGCTCGGCGCAAGGCAAACAGAGTGGCCACCTCCAATGCCCGGAACGCCCGCTCACGGTCGACGTCAGCGATGGCTTGACGCCATGCCGGGCCCAGGCGCGCTGCCGTGACCTCGCCCGGCAGGCTCTTGGTGCCGCCAGCGTACAGGGTGCGCAGCCTGTCCAACGCGTCGATGGCCGGATGCTCGCCCGTGGCTTGCCAGGCCAGCCCGCTCACTGCCACCAGCAGCGAGCGCACCGGGGCAATGGCGTCGATGAGGTGCTGGCGGATGATCGACGCTCGACTGGGCGGGCGCCGGGCACGCTTGACCGCGACCAGACTGACCAAGCGCGAACGCAGTTCGGCATCTGGCACCTTCTCCTGGGCCGCAAGATCGGTCAGTTCCTGGAGCAATTGCTGGTACTGCTGCGCCCAGTCAACCGTTGCCGTCACACCGTCGGCGCACTGCCGCCAGAGGTCGGCCACACGACGCTGGAACATGAGGATGAGCTGATCTGTGGCCGTCAGCAGGCAATAGCGCAGGAAGCAGGCCATCTCGACAGTGCGTGCCGGCTCCTTGATCCGGGCGCTGATCGAGGGCGCACGGGAGGCCATGCGCCGCGCATACCGGCGCACCAATACGTCGTTGAGATGGCCCAAGTGTTGATCGATCCCCAAATCCGTCAGGAAGGCAATACGTTCGAGCACCTCGGTGATCTGGCGCGTCGAGTGCTTGGCCGGTGCGCTCCACAGCCAGCTCTGGCTGTGCTGGCCATCCAGGCGCGCACTGTCCAGCGCCGACGCCCAGCGTTTGAGAAGGCCGGGTGGCACTGCGGCTCGGATCGCCTGGGCAGTGGCGGCCTCGAGTTCGGTCAGTGCAACCGCCACCAGGCTGCGGATGACACGGTCGTGCACGATGAGGAGCCGGTGTTCGTACAACCAATGCCGGGCATGCAGCAGCAGCCGCTCACGATCGGCGCTGTGGGTCACTTCATCGCGCAGAACTCGCACCAACGCTCGACGCTGGTGCTCGGTCATCCAGGCAAAGCCCAGCGCCTCGCAGGCCTGCTGCTGGTGATCGAACAGGGTTCGGCCACGGGCGTACAGCGCACGCAGCGACGCCAGGTCGGGGGTGGTGATGCCCAGCATCTGGCCCAGGTGACGCAGCAAGACGGGCGGGACCGCACGCACACTGTTTAGCGGCCGGCCGCTCATGCGCACGAAACCGATGTGCAGTGCCAGGCCCAGCTTGTGGTTGTCGCCTCGCCGCCTTGAGATCAGCTCCAGCTCGGCTTGACTGAAGCTGAAGAAGGCCTGGAGTTCAAAGTCAGTGAGCTCGCGCGGCAGATCGCGCAGGCCAAGGTATGGGGTCTGCCAGCCTTGCATTTCGGTTGCTCCTCGTCTCTCGAAAGGCAGCCAACGATACGCGGCGAAATACCGAACAGCAATCCCTTTGAAATCAACAAGTTACCTGCCCATGCCCGCGCCGTTGCTGGGGAAGCGAACCGTCACTTTTGACACTGAAATCAAATGGACCCCGTTCGGGGGAGCCGGCCGTCAGGCACTTCGACTGGGTGGTGAACTGCACCGGGCTCGACCCCGGCACTGCCTGGCGGTCCAACCCCTTTCTGAATGCCCTCGCAGACCGCGGTTGGCTGCGGCTGGACCCGACCGGCATCGGCGTGCATGTGGGGTCCCACTGCGAAGCGCTGGATGCGGCCGGGAACCCGCAACCCACGCTGAGGGCCGTCGGTCCGCCTACCGCCGGAGTGTTCGGCGACCCGCTTGGGGTGCCGTTCATCTCCGCTCAGGTCCGGCGGATCCTGCCGGACGTGCTGCGCACCTTGGATTGCTGAGTTCGGGCCGCTCACCTCGGCAGCGCGTGCGTGTGACCCGCGAACGCCCCCACCGGCGGCGGGGGCGAGGGGCGCCGCATTGACAGCCCGCGGGCGCCATCGAATAATAGCGAACCGCAAGTAATTTTCGTCCGAGGTCACACATGCTGAATTCCGAGAACAATGAGATCCTCACCCGCGTCGGCCCCGGCACTGCCATGGGTGGCCTGTTCCGGCAGTTCTGGCAGCCCGCGCTTCTGTGCGAGGAGCTGCCGGCGCCCGATTGCGCTCCGGTGCGGGTTCGGCTGATGGGCGAGAACTTCGTTGCCTTCCGGGACTCCAGCGGGAAGGTCGGGCTGCTGGACGCGCATTGCCCGCACCGCCTGGCCGAGCTCTTCTTCGGGCGCAACGAGGAGGGCGGCCTGCGCTGCGTGTACCACGGCTGGAAGTTCAGCGTCACCGGCGAGCTGCTGGACATGCCGAGTGAACCTGCCGGCAGCCCGATGCGGTGCAATCCGAACATTCGCGCCAAGGCATACCCGGTCCACGAAGCCGGCGGCATCGTCTGGGCCTACCTGGGCCCGCAGGAGTCCATCCCGCCTTTGCCGCAGATGGAATTCATGGGCCTGCCGGCACAGAACTTCTACACCTCGAAGTGCCTGATGAAATGCAATTACCAGCAGGCGCTGGAAGGCAGCATCGATACAGCGCACCTCACCTTTCTGCACCGGTCCATGGCACCCATGCAGAAGGACGTGTTCAACGTCGGCCACCTGCAGGAGTACGGCGACGCCGACGGGGCGCCACGCTTTTTCTGCGAGGACACCGAGTACGGCATGCGCATCTCTGCGCGCCGGGACGGAGGCGAGGACACCTACTACTGGCGCATCACGCAGTGGCTGATGCCCGCGGCCGTGCTGGTGCCGACAGCCGAAGGCCTGGTCTGCAGGGCCAACCTGTTCATCCCCATCGACGATGAGAACTGCTGGTGGTACCGCATCCGCTACCACGCCGGACGTCCTCTGAGCGACGATGAACTCGCCGAGTACAAGGGCGGCGGCCTCGACTACGCGAAGCTGGTTCCGGGAACGTACATCCCCGAAGGCAACCGCGCCAACGATTACCTGATGGACCGCACCCTCCAGAAGAGCGGCTCGTTCACCGGCATCCTGAGCGCCCAGCTGCAGGACCTCGCAGTGCAGGAGAGCCAGGGCGCGATCGCCGACCGGACCAAGGAACACCTGGGCTCCTCGGATACCGCGATCGTCAAGTGCCGCCGGCGCCTGATCGAATCCGCGAAGAGGTTCGCCACGGAAGGCACGATCCCGGCGGCCGTCGCGCGCGCCGATCTGTACAAGCGGCGCGCCGTCGCCATACTCTTGCCCAAGGAGATGACCGCAGACCAGGCGGGAACCCATCCTGCGACCTTGCCGAGCGCCTGAGCGCGCCGCTGCAGTGGTCGGGCGCGCGCCGCCGAAGGGCGCGCCCGTGCATCGCCACCAATCCAAAGGAGACTCCGGTGAATGTTCTCGTGAAGTTCCGCCAAGCCCTCGCCCTGGCTGCCGCTGTAGTGGCGACCGCCTGTGCGTTTGCGGCGCAGGCCCAGCCCAGGGATTCCTGGCCGTCCAAGCCGATCCGCTTCGTGGTCCCGTTTGCCGCAGGCGGCTCAATCGACGTAGTGGCCCGTCTGATGGGCCGGCACTTGGAAGGACGGCTCGGTCAAAACGTCGTGGTGGAGAACCGCCCCGGCGCAGGTGGAACCGTCGGTGCGGACTTGGTGGCGCGGGCCGCGGCCGACGGGCACACCTTCCTGTTCACGGCGCAGGGGCCGCTGGTGCTCAATCCCTTCCTGATGAAGCGCCTGCCTTACAACGCCGAAACTGCGTTCGCGCCGGTCACCATCGTGGCCGAGGCACCGAATGTTTTGGTGACCAACCAAGCGTTCCCGGTGTCGAGTTTTTCCGACTTGCTTGCTTTTGCCAAGTCAAACCCGGACAAGATGACGTTTGGCACGCAAGGAGTGGGCACCACCGGGCACGTCACCGGCGAACTGATCAATCAGCTGACTGGGCTTGGTCTCACTCACGTTGCCTATCAGGGGTTTCCTCCCGCCCTGACGGACGTTCTGGCCGGGCGGGTCGGCATGATGATCGGGGACACGATCAATCTCGTGCCGCGCATCCGATCCGGCCAGCTGCGTCCCATCGCGATCGCGTCTGCCCGACGCAGCACCGTGCTGCCGCAGGTGCCGACCTTCGCCGAGGCGGGTCACCCTGAAATCGTCTCGGGCCCATGGTTCGCGGTGCTGGCACCCGCAGGCACCGGCATCGAGATCCGTCGCAAGCTCTCCGATGAGATGCGCCAGATCCTGAATCAGGGTGAGGTCCAGGAGAAGTTGAAGGAACTCGGCGTGGAAAGCCGAGGGATGACTCCGGAGGAGTTCGATGCCTACCTGAAGGCCGAGTACAAGCGCTGGGGCGGCGTGATTCGCAAGGCGGGGATCACGCTGGACAAGTGACCCGGCTACGGATCGCAGGCGCCAAGCCTGCCGGCTCGGCTTTCCAGCAGGGACATGGTGGTGAAGAAGGTACTCAGATCATCGGCGGGAATCCCGGCGAGAAGGTCGGCTTCCACCAGGTTGATCATGTCCTCCACCTGCCGGTGGACTTTCCTGCCGGTGGCCGTCAGGCTCAGTCGCAATCGCCGGCGGTCCTCGGGGTCCACGCCCTTCTTGAGGTAGCCCTGTTCGACCAGCTTGTCGATCGCCCGGCCGACGAAGAAGGCATCGGTGCTGGTGCGCTCGGCGACCTGCATCGCCGAGAGGGGCTCGTAGCGTCCGATGACGGCCATGACACGCCAGCTGGTCACCGTCAGGCCGAACTCGCTCTTCCACCACGGGGCGAGATGGCGTGTGATGCGCGATGCCACCGACAGGCAGCGGTAAGAGATTCTGTTTTCAAGAGGCACACGGGGAGCGTTGCGCATGCGCAGATTCTACGGATCGGGACAGCCGCGTCGGCTGCCGGTCCGCAGCGCGGCGCGAGCATTTCTTCGTCTGCCAGTCGGGAGAAGTCGAGACCATGAATGCGCAAATGCTGCAAGTGCGCGTGGCGCGCAAGATTGCCCTTGCGCTGGACATTGCCTTGTTCGAACTGGTGAGCACCGACGGCAGGGCACTGCCTCCGTTCTCTGCGGGCTCGCACGTGGACGTTCTGTTGCCCTCTGGTGTCACGCGCCAGTACTCGCTGTGCAACGATCCGGCGGAGTCGCACCGCTACCAGATTGCCGTGCTCAAGGACCCGCGGGGTAGGGGAGGGTCGCGCGCGATGCACGAGCTCGTGCGCGAAGGTGATGTGATCACCATCAGCGCACCCCGCAACCATTTCCCACTCACTCCGGGTGCCGAGGAGACCTTGCTGATCGCTGGCGGCATCGGCATCACGCCCTTACTGTGCATGGCCGAGCGGCTGTACGTGCTCAAGCTGCCTTTCACCCTTCATTACTGCACGCGTTCGGTGGAACGCACAGCGTTCCGGGAGCGCATCCAGCAGGCCGGCTATGCAGCGCACGTGCAGTTGCACCTTGACGACGGCCCGCAGCAGCAGAAGCTCGATTTGCCCGCGCTGCTGCGCACGCCACGGCGCGGAGTCCACATCTACACCTGCGGCCCCCAGGGTTTTATGGACGCTGTGCTGTCCAATGCGCGCAGCAGCGGCTGGCCGCAGGACCAGCTTCACTACGAGTTCTTCAGCGCCGCGCCGCAGAAGCTGGCCACCGACGGAAGCTTCGAGGTCAAGCTAGCCAGCTCCGGTCGAACCATCCGCGTTGCGGCCGACGCCACCGTGACCTCGGCGCTTGCGGCCGAAGGTATCCTGGTGCCGACCTCATGCGAGCAAGGCGTGTGTGGGACCTGCCTCACACGCGTGCTCGAAGGCGAGCCCGACCATCGGGACATGTACCTGACGCCGCAGGAGCAGTCCGCGAACGACCAGTTCCTGCCTTGCTGTTCCCGCTCCAAGTCAGCTTGCCTTGTTCTGGACCTTTGAGGCCGACGACGCGGCTGCGCCGCGTGGGCCGGAAGCCCGAGCGCGAGGAGTCGACCGGATGCCCAAGGCCGCTAGCGAGATCCTTGCGCCAAGCGCGCACGCCAGCCCGCCCCTGCTGCAAGCCTGGCTTTTTCAGGACGTCCGCTCGATGCCGCCCCCCGCAAGCGGACCGCACGCGCTCCTGGGAGCGCTTGCTTGGGCCGGTGGGCTATTGCGGATCTTGGCCATCGCGTACAGCGCAAAAAGACCAGCGGCCGCCAACCAAGCAGGGGCAGCCGCATCATCGCAGTCCAGCGCACTGGCTACATCGCTGACCTGCAGGGATGCCGGTTCACCCGCCCGGCCATCGCGGCGGGCTCCTGACGCCTGCGCACGGCGCGCGAACTCCGGGCCAGCAGGCACTTGCAGGAGTTCGAGTCGCATCGCCATCGGAAGCGCTTGCCACTGTTCCCGCGACAGCCGCAGACCGCATTCCTCCAGCTTGTGGGCGTACGGCGAGCGGCAGCCGGCGATTTGCAACTCCGTCGCTGCTGCTGCTCTGGCTCACACAAGCAGGGCAGGGCCGGTTCTGCACCTTACTCCACACCGAGAAGCACCTCGACGAAGATGATCACTTTGACAGGCAGGCGCTCGCCCTTTTCACTGGGTGCGTGTCATTGATCGGTAAGTCTCAGCAAGCATCCTATGGCAGAGCTGCATCCGAAGTCGCACCCCCCCACAAGCCCGATGTCGAGTGACAGCTCGGTGCGTTCCGTGGAACGCGCCATCGATGTGCTCTTCAGTTTCACACAACAGGAGCCGGTTCTCGACATTCCTGCGCTGCAGCAGCGCACCGGGCTGTCCCGACCCACTCTCTACCGACTGTTGCGAACACTGGAAAGCAGGGGGCTGATCTACTCGTTCGGCAACCCGCTACGTTTCCAACTGGGCGCCCGCATCGGCTTGCTCGCGAGCACGTGGACGCCTGCGCCTCCGCTGGTCACGCTGGCTGCCGGCCCACTGGAGCAGCTTTGGCGCAGCACCCAGGAAACCGTCGCGCTCATGATGCCCGTCTCCGCTTCCCATCGCATGTGCGTCTTCGAGCGGAAGAGCCCTCAGGCCCTCTCGTTCAGCCGCGGAGTGGGTTACACCGAGCCGCTGCACAACGGTGCCAGCGGCAAGGTCATACTGGCGCACTTGACGCCGGACCAGCGGCGGCAGTCGCTCAGCAATCTCAGCCGCCGTGCACGCGACCAGATCGCCCGTGACATCCAGACCGCGCTCCAGGACGGTGTGCTCGTGACGCACGCTGAAGTGATGGCGGGGACGGTGGCCGTCGCCTCGCCGGTGCTGACAAAAAGCGGCCAGCCGGTGGCGGCAGTCTGCGTGTTCGGGACGGAGATGCGGCTGCGCGGCGCCGCACTGCGCTCCTGTCGCAGCCAGACCGCCAAGGCGGCGCGCGACATCTCGACGCGACTCTGATCTGTCCACGCTCCGGACATTTTGAGGGTAACCCGCAAGACCCCGGCCCGCGGGAACGACTAGAGTAGGCCGGCAATCAACGATCGCAGCCGCGTCGACAGACGCGCCATCATCCTCCTCTAGGCTTCCCATGCGCCAAATATTCACGCTGATTTGCGTTGCTTCGGCCGCTCTGGCCTCACCCCTTGCGTTCGGGCAATCCTGGACACCGAGCAAGCCCGTGCGCATCGTCGTGCCGGCATCGGGCGGAACGGTTGATCTCGTCGCGCGTGCCGTGATCCCGGCGTTGCAGCAGGCTCTCGGTCAGCCGGTGATCGCCGATGCGAAACCAGGCGCGTCGGGCAACATTGCCGCTACCCTGGTTGCGAAGTCGCCGGGTGACGGTCACACCATCCTCACCGGTTTCAATCCGCTCGTCATCAGTACGTTCCTCTCAAAGAACCTGCAATACGATCTGCAGAAGGATCTGAAGCCGATCACGCTGGGTGTTACCTCCGAGCAGGTCCTGGTGGTCAACTCTGAAGTCCCAGTGTCCACCTTGGCTGAGTTCGTGGCGCTCGCGAAGAAGTCCGATGGGAACATGAACTTCGGATCCATCGGCACCGGCAGTGCGTCGCACCTCACGATGGAGCTGTTCAAGTCCCGTGCGGGCGTCGAGATCAAGCACATCCCCTACAAGGGGGCTGCCCCCGCCATGACCGATCTCCTCGGCAAGGTGACCCACGCAGGGGTATTTGCGGCGGCAAACGTCATTCCCTACGTCAAGGACGGCCGGCTCAAAGCGCTCGCGGTCACCGGCAGCAAGCGGCTGAAGGCGCTTCCCAATGTCCCCTCCATGGCGGAGGCAGGCTTCCCGAATTTCAGTGCCACCATCTGGATCGGTTTCCTTGCTCCGGCCAGCACGCCGGACCCGGTGGTGCGCGACATGCAGCAGCAGTTCGCGCGGGCGCTCATGAGTCCCGGAGTGCAGAAAAACATGGAAGCCAACGAGTTCGACGTTGTTGCGAACTCACCGGAGGAATTTGCAAAGTTCCTGAAGCGGGAAGCTGAAACCTGGGGCAGGGTCGCCAAGCAGGCGGGCCTCGTCGCCGAGTAGCGTTACCGGCCACCGATTTTTTCCAAGGCGCGCGCTCCGCGCCGAACCAAGCAGGTACATCCCATGCAGAACCCTGGCCACTTGCCTCCGGCATTGCCGCCCACCCACTATCTGGACAACCGGATCTTCACCGATCCATCCATCTTCCGGGAGGAACAGGAACGTCTGTTCTCCAAGGTGTGGCAGTTTGTCTGCCATGAGAGCGAGCTGCCGAACAGCGGTGACTTCCGCACCACGCAGGTCGCGGGAAAGCCACTCATCGTGGTCCGCGACGAAAGCGGCAGCATCCGAGCCTTCTTCAACGTCTGCCGGCATCGTGCCGCGGAAGTGGTGCGTTCCGAGTCCGGCAACGCGCGCTCGTTCACTTGCTTCTACCACCACTGGAACTACGGGTTGGACGGAAGCCTGCGAGCGGTCTCCAAGCCGGAAGGATACGAGCGCGCATGTCTAGACAAGGCTGCGCTCGGCCTCGTTCCGGTGAGGACCGAGTCCGTGCTCGGGCTGGTCTTCACCTGTCTGGATCCGCAAGCGCCTGCGTTGAGGGAGTACCTCGGAGAAATCCTCCGCCCATTGCAGGACCCACTCGGGTCGGTGCCGATGCAAGTCATCCACTTCCACAAGGCAGTGGTCAAGACGAACTGGAAGCTCTGGCAGGACAACAACAGCGAACGCTATCACAGCATGCTGCACGCGATCAACCGGGCGACGCAACCCTGGGTGTTGGGCAAGACCAGCCCGATGAAGCTGCGCCTGTTTCCCAATGGCCATAGTGGCTACTGGTCCGAGGGCGAGGCCGCCGTCGCGTACGAGCGCGGCGGCTACACCAATGTGACCGGGGGCACGTTGCCGGGCATGCGCGACAATGAAATGCGGGTGGTCAACTTGTTTCCTGATCTGATGGTGAATATTCGCTCGAACGTGGTGCGGATCGACCGCATGATTCCGATCGACGAGCAGCACACGATGGTCGAATGGCGGGGGCTTGGTGTCGCCGGCGACGATGCCGAGACGCGGGAGCTAAGGCTGCGCCATCACAACATGTTCTGGGGCCCGGCGGGGCGCAACCTGCCGGAGGACCTGATTGCGGTGGAATCGCAGTACCGTGCCATGCGTGCCGACGCAGTCCGCTACAGCATTCTCGCGCGAGAGGAAGACCTCAATCCGACGGACGACGCGAACCTGCGAGCCTATTATCAAGAGTGGAACCGGCTGATGGGGCGAAGCGCGTCAGCACCGTTCGAGGCGCACGCACAAGAGGTGACGCTGTGAGCTACGAGAATCTTCTGGACGCGTTCGAGGTGCAGCAGTTCATCCAGCGCACGGCCGCGCTGTTGAACGCCGAGAAGCTTTCCGAATGGCTGGAGCAGTTCCATTCGGATGGCTTGTACGAGATCACCGCGTACAGCACTGAGCTTGGCAAGGAGCTGGCATGGTGGAAGCAGGAATTGCCGCTGCTGCAAAAAACCATCTCGGAGGTGCCGAGACACGTGCGTGATCCGGCCAAGCGTCTGCACGTGCTGGGACCGCCGCTGGTGAGCGTGACGGGTGACGCGGCGCGAGGGCAAACGGCCTTCTCGGTATTTCGCACCCTGCCAACAGGGGAGACCAGCCTCTTCGTGGTGGGCCGCTACCTTGACGAGCTGGTGCGGGTCGGGAGCGGCTGGCGCTTCAGCGTCCATCGGGTGCAACTGGAGACACGCGTCCTCGATGCATTTACGCATCTGCCGCTGTAGATGTCGCAGCCAAGCGGTTGCTCACAACGCGAATGCTCCTGATGGGCGGCTTGCAATGTCGCGGAGTGTTGGCCAAACGGCGAGTTCGTACGTGACGAATGCCCAGGTATCGTCGCAGAGCGAAGCTTGAGCCAGGCTGCCGACTGAACATTGAGCGAGGGCTAGATGCCTTCCGCGAGCGTTCGGCACGCGATAAGCCTCGAGATCGAATGCTTTCCAATGGTGAACACCTTTGAACGCTGGACATGCAACGAATGCACACCCCGCTGGTTCGGCAAGCCATTCAGGTGCTGAGGACACTCCAGATCATTTCCGGTCGCCCAGGGTTGCACTTTCCTGGCGAGAGGGGCGCATGAGCGGCGCCCAGGTCGCACTGTTCATCGCTTTCGTGGTGGTCGCGACCCTGGCGCAGGGGCTGACAGGCTTCGCGTTCGTGCTGGTACTGCTTGGGCTCGCCGGCCTGTTCCAGCTTGCGCCCGTGACCGACCTGGCGAACGTGGCAACCACGCTGGCCGTGCTGGGCGCGGCGGCAATGCTGCGCACCTCGCTGAGACACGTCGACCGTACTGCCTATCGCGAGGCGGTGGCTGGATCCGCGCCGGGGGTTCTCGCCGGTGTGCTGTTGCTACAGTGGCTGAGCGCAAACGTCATGACCGTGTTGGGCGTGCTGCTCGGCGTGACCATCTTCGCATGCGCGATCACCATGTTGCGGCCGGGAAACGTGCTGCCAGTACGGTCCAGCGGCATCTGGTTCGGCGGCTTCGGCCTGCTCTCGGGAGTGCTGGGCGGCCTGTTTTCGGCCGGCGGCCCCCCGCTTGTGTACCACTTCTACCGACAGCCCATGGCAATGGAAGCACTGCGGGCCACCTTGGTCGCCGCGCTGACCACGATGAGCGTGATGCGGATTGTCGTCGTCCTGGCAACGGGACAGTTCAGCCTGCTTGCGCTGAAGATGATCCTGCTCGCCGCCCCTGCGGTGCTGGGGACGTCCTGGCTGCTGCGACGCTATCCCCCCCGCTGGCGACGCGAGACGGTGCTCAGGATCGTGTGCGTGTTGCTTCTCGCCACCGGCGTCAGCATCGCCGCCTCAGCCCTGCTGGGACGTTGAGTCCGCACGCATGAGGAACCTGTGCAGGCGCGACTGCGCGGCATCGATGAGGCGGCACACTACCGCCGCGTGTCACGCGGGTCGATGATTGTCCTCCACGCTGAAGGCTTCTGCAGTGAGGAACGAGGAGGTGAGCTCGCTCAGTTCCGCCTCCAGCTCGCGTTCGCGTTGCTTGGGATCGGCCGCCGCACTGATTCGCGCTTGTACGCGTCCCCTTCACCGCGCAGCGAGCCCCACTCCGCCGGCGGCCACCCAAGTTTTAGCCCGATTCCGCCTGCTGAGAACATAGTGCGCAAAAGGCGTCGCAGCGGCGAGCCAAGCACCGGCCGCGGCGGCATCGCAGTCCAGCGCCTGGGCGACCTCGTAAGCCTCCAGGCGCGCCGGTTGCCGCAGGCGCGTGTCGCGACTGGCGCCGGCCTGGAGCGCGCACAGCGCGAAGTCCGCGCCGGCAGGCAAGTGCAGCAGTTCCGCACGCGTCTCCAGCGGCAGCGCTTGCCACTCGAGCAGCGACAGCCGCAGCCGGCAGCCGTCCAGTTTGTGGCGCACAGCGAGCGGCAGCCACAGCAGGCAGCGAGCTTCGTCGGGTTCGAAGGAGAGGCAGGCGGTGGGCCCCACGTCGGGTCGCATACGGCCAGCATAGCGCCCGCCTGGAGTTCGAGAACGCAATATTCAGGTCGCATTGACCTGAATAATCGATCGTCCTCGGGCCGTGTCAGTCCGTCGTGCAGTGGCGCAGGAACCCTTCGGCTGCGGCGCCCAGCTTCTTCGCCCGGTGCAGCACGATGGAGAGCGTGCGCTGCATCGGCGGCAGGGTTGTGGCAAGCTCCACCAGCCACCCCTCGGCGATCGCCTCCTTCACCGCCAGCCGCGACAGGCACCCCAGGCCCAGTCCTGCGGCCACGACGCGCTTGACCGCCTCGTTGCTCCCCAGCTCGAGCTCCACCTCCATCTGTGTCAGATGCGGGATCAGCCAGCGGTCCGAGGCTTCCCGAGTGCCAGAGCCGGGTTCGCGCAGGACCCAGGTGGCATGGTTCAGCTGGCGTGCGCCGGCGCGGCGTTCCGCCAACGGGTGGCCGGCGGCGGCGACCACGACGATCTCATCGCTGCGCCACTTGCTGACCGAGAGCTCCGGGTGGCTGTGGGTCCCCTCGATGAAACCGATGTCGGAGCGGAACGAGGCGACCCGCTCGAACACGTCATGCGTGTTGGCGATATCCAGCAGCACGTGGCTGCGCGGGTTCGCCTGCTTCCACCTGGCGATCAGCACCGGGAGCAGGTACTCGCCGATCGTGTAGCTGGCGGCCAGCCGCAGCGACGCCGCATGGGCCGCGGTGAACAGGGCTTCCGTCTCCACCGCCTGCTCCAGGATTCCGGCCGCGCGCGGCAGCAGGGCCCGCCCATTCTCGTTGATGACCAGCTTCTTGCCCACCCGGTCGAAGAGCTGCGCACCAAGCACGGCCTCCAGCTCGCCGAGCGCGTTACTCGCGGCCGACTGCGAGCGCGAGATCTCGTCGGCCGCGGCCCGCGTCGTGCCGCCGCGCGCCACCGCCGCGAACACCTCCAGCTGGCGCAGCGTGAGCTTCAGTCTCTGATCGATTTTCTGATTCACTGCGACCGGAATTATGCGGCACGCGAATCTGTGCGCTGTCTAGCATAAGCTTATGTTCAAGTTCCTCTCCAGCGAGCCGGTGCACGATGCAACCGCGAGCAGCACCGCGGACACCGAGGTCAAGACGACTACGTGCTACATGTGTGCCTGCCGCTGCGGCATACGCGTGCACCTGCGCGACGGGCAGGTCCGGTACATCGACGGCAATCCCGACCACCCGATCAACAAGGGCGTGATCTGCGCCAAGGGCAGCGCGGGAATCATGAAGCAGGTATCGCCTGCGCGCCTGACGCAGCCGCTTCTGCGCAGGCCAGGCAGCGAGCGGGGCGAGGGTGAGTTCGAGCCGATCTCCTGGGAGCGCGCCTACGAGCTGCTCACCGAGCGCCTGGGCCGTATCCGCGCCACCGATCCGAAGAAGTTCGCCCTGTTCACCGGGCGCGACCAGATGCAGGCCCTCACCGGCCTGTTCGCGCGCCAGTTCGGCACACCGAACTATGCGGCGCACGGCGGCTTCTGTTCGGTGAACATGGCTGCCGGCATGATCTATTCGGTCGGCGGCAGCTTCTGGGAGTTCGGCGGCCCGGACCTGGATCGCGCCAAGCTGTTCGTGATGATAGGCACCGCGGAAGACCACCACAGCAACCCGATGAAGATCGCCTTGGGCGACTTCAAGCGCAAGGGCGGCCGCTTCATCTCGATCAACCCCGTGCGCACCGGCTATTCGGCGATCGCCGACGAGTGGATTCCGATCCGCCCCGGCACCGACGGCGCACTGTTCATGGCGCTGCTGCACGAACTGCTCGCGCAAGGCCTGGTCGACCGGTCCTTCCTGCAGCGGTTCACCAATGCGCCGCAACTGGTGGTGCTGGACGAGGGCGAGCGCGAAGGCCTGTTCGCCTTCGATCCCGCCGCCGGCCCGCCCGGCGACGGCCGCCACCCGCACAACAAGCTGGCATGGGACCTGGCCAGCGGCCGGGTGGTGCAGGCCTATCCGGAAGGCGTGCAGGAAGGGCGCCAATTGGCGCTGGAGGGACACTACAAGCTGGCGGACGGGACGCGTGTGGCGCCAGCCTTCCAGCTGTTGCGAGACCGCGTTGCCGACACCACGCCCGAGTGGGCAGAGGACATCACTGGCATTCCGGCCGAGCGCATCCGCCAGCTGGCGCGGGAAGTGGGGGAGACGGCGCTGCACCAGGCCTTCGAACTTCCCATTCCATGGACCGATGCGTGGGGGAAGCGGCACCCCACCACCCAAGGGCGGCCGGTGGCCTTCCACGCCATGCGCGGGCTGGCGGCGCATTCCAACGGTTTCCAGACGGTGCGCGCGCTGGCGGTGCTCATGAGCGTGCTGGGCACCATCGACGCCCCCGGCGGCTTCCGCCACAAGGCGCCGTACCCGCGCCACATCGTGCCGAACTACCGGGCCTTCAACGACCCGTCCATGATCAAGCCCAACACGCCGCTGAACGCGGCGCCGTTGGGTTTTCCCGCCGGTCCCGACGAATTGGCGGTGCACGAGGACGGAACGCCGCTGCGCATCGATCACGCGTTCTCCTGGGAGCACCCGCTGTCGGCCCACGGGATGATGCACAACGTCATCACCAACGCGGTGCGCGGTGACCCCTACGAGATCGACACCCTGTTGATCTTCATGGCGAACATGGCGTGGAACTCCACCATGAACACCATGGAGGTGCGCAAGAAGCTCAACGCGCGCGGCGAGGACGGCAACTACAAGATTCCGTTCCTGGTGGTGTGCGATGCCTTCCAGAGCGAGATGGTCGCCTTCGCCGACCTGGTGCTGCCGGACACTACATATCTCGAGCGGCACGACGTCATGAGCATGCTGGACCGGCCGATCTCAGAGTACGACGGTCCGGTGGATTCCGTGCGAGTCCCCGTGGTGGAGCCCACCGGGAACTGCAAGCCGTTCCAGGAGGTGCTGATCGAGCTGGCCTCGCGCCTGAAGTTCCCCGCCTTCACCCAAGAGGACGGCACGCGCAAGTTCAAGGACTATCCCGATTTCGTCGTCAACTTCCAGGCCCAGCCGGGCGTGGGCTTTCTCATGGGCTGGCGCGGCAAAGAGGGCACTGAGCACCTGCGCGGCGATCCCAACCCCCGGCAGTGGGAGATGTACGCCAGGAACAACTGCGTTTTCCAGTACCACATGCCGGAAGACCAGCAGTACATGCGCAACTGGAACCAGCCTTACCTGGACTTCGCCAAGGACAAGGGCTGGCGGCAGCGCAACGACCCGGTGCAGCTGGCCATCTACTCGGACACGCTGCAGGCCTTCCGGCTGGCCGCGCAGGGCAAGAGCAAGGGCCGCCAGCCGCCGGAGCACCTGCGCGAGCGCATCGCCACCTACTTCGATCCGCTGCCGTTCTGGTATGCGCCGCTGGAGACCGCCTGCATCGACGCCGACCGCTACCCCCTGGCGGCGATCACCCAGCGGCCGATGGCGATGTACCACTCCTGGGATTCGCAGAACGCCTGGCTGCGCCAGATCCACAGCCACAACTACCTGTACGTGAACCCGCGCACCGCGCAGGAAGCTGGCATCGAGGACGGCGGCTGGGCCTGGGTGACCAGCGCCTGGGGCGAGCTGCGCTGCATGCTGCGCTACAGCGATGCGGTGGAGCCGGGCACGGTCTGGACTTGGAACGCGATCGGCAAGGGTTCCGGCGCCTGGCAGTTGGCGCCTGCCGCCGACGAGTCACGCAAGGGCTTCCTGCTCAATCACCTGATCACGGAGGAGCTGCCCTTTGCCGGCGGACACATCAGCAACTCCGACCCGGTTACCGGCCAAGCCGGCTGGTACGACGTGCGGGTGAACCTGCGCCCGGCGGCCCCCGAAGAACCAGCGGAAACCTTCCCCCAGATTGCAACCGTGCCGAGCGCCCCAGGCGTGCTCGGCGGCGCCCGCAAGGTGCTTGCCTACCTCGTTCCCAGGAAGCCATGAACCCAGTCCAGCCAGCCCCCGAAACACTGGCCAAGCAGCTCGCTCTGGTCATCGACCTGAATGTCTGCGTCGGCTGCCATGCCTGCGTCACCTCGTGCAAGGAGTGGAACACCTCGGGCGCGGCCGGCCCGCTGACAGACCTGAATGCTTACGGCGAGCGGCCCACCGGCACCTTCTTCAACCGGGTCCAGACCTTCGAGGCCGATAGCTACCCGGACACGCAGACCATCCACTTCCCCAAGAGCTGCCTGCACTGCGAGGACCCACCCTGCGTGCCTGTCTGCCCTACCGGTGCCAGCTACAAGCGCAAGAGCGACGGCATCGTGCTGGTGGACTACGACAAGTGCATCGGCTGCAAATATTGCAGCTGGGCCTGCCCCTACGGCGCCCGTGAGTTCGACGAGGAACGCAAGGTGATGACCAAGTGCACCCTGTGCGTGGACCGCATCTACGACGAGCTGCTGCCGCCGCAGGACCGCAAGCCGGCCTGCGTGAAGGCCTGTCCGACTGGCGCCCGCCTGTTCGGCGACGTCAAGGATCCGGACTCCGAGGTATCGCAGGCGATCCGCGAGCGTGGCGGCTACCAGCTGATGCCTGAGTGGGAGACCCAGCCGGCCAACCACTACCTTCCGCGCCAGGTCACCCGGAGCACGGCGCCGCAGGCGCAGCCGAAGTTCCGGCTGGGCGATTTCCTGAAGGGCGAACCGGCGTCCGGCAAGCACAAGCCAGGCAGCGGTGCGTTGGAAAAAGACGCCCGATGAAGCCAGCCCTCTCGATCATCCTTTTCACCACGATCGCCGGCGCCGCCCAGGGGATGGTGGTGGCACTGGCGTTGGCCACTCTGGCCGGAATGGCGCCCGCCACGGCGCTCGCCCCCCTGCTTTGGGCGGCCACCGGCATGTTGCTGGTGGCCCTGGTCGCCTCCTTCTTCCATCTGGGGCATCCGCTGCGCGCCTGGCGTACGGTGCTGATGTGGCGCACCTCCTGGATGTCGCGCGAGGTGATCGTGCTGCCGGCGTTCATCGCGCTGGTAGGCGGCTGGGCGCTGCTGGCCACACTGGCGCAGCGCGACGCGGTGGCGCCGCACTGGCTCGCCGGAATGGCGATCGTCGGCGCCGTGCTCCTGTGGTACTGCACCGCGATGATCTATGCCTGCATCCGCTTCATCCAGGAATGGGCGCATCCGCTCACGGTGGTGAACTACACGACGCTCGGCCTGGCCTCCGGCTTTGTCACGGCCGGCGCGCTGGCGGTAATGGCGGGGGAACCCGGGTTCGCCTCCGACATCGCCCCCTGGGCGCTGGCGGCCACGGCGCTGGCGTGGTTCACCCGCACGCTGTCGCTGCGCCGCAATGCGCGGCTGAAGCCGAAGTCCACCACCCAGACGGCGACCGGCATCCAGGCGGCGCGGGTGGTGCAGAAGTCCATGGGCATGACCGGCGGCTCCTTCAATACGCGAGAGTTCTTCCATGGGGCTTCGGCACACGCAATGCGCATGGCGCGGACAGGCTTTCAGGTGCTGGCCTTCGCACTGCCGATCCTGCTGCTTGCCTGGGCGCTGCTGAGCGGCTCGGCGCTGGCGTGGCTGCTGGCGCTGGGATCTCAGGCAGCAGGCCTGCTGGCGGAGCGCTGGTTCTTCTTTGCACAGGCACGGCACCCGCAGAACATCTACTACCAGGCAGTGTCGTGACGCCGGCGCTGCCCTTCCTGCGCTGGCTGCCGCAGTGGCGGCAGAAGGACGTGCTGCGGGCGGACCTGCTGGCCGGCCTGACCGGGGCCATCGTGGTGCTGCCCCAGGGCGTGGCCTTCGCCACGCTGGCGGGCATGCCGCCCGCCTACGGCCTCTATGCGGCGATGATGCCGTGCGTGATCGCCGCGCTGTTCGGCAGCAGCCGCCTGATGGTGACGGGGCCGGCCAATGCCATCTCGCTCACCACCATGGCGCTGGTGGCACCGCTGGCGGCGGTGGGCAGTTCGCAGTACGTGGGCCTGGTGCTCACGCTCACGTTCGTGGTGGGGGCGCTGCAGTTGCTGCTGGGGATGGCGCGCGTCGGCAAGTGGGTTGAGCTGGTGCCGCATGCGGTGATCGCCGGCTTCACCGCCGGCGCCGCCGTGCTGATCGTCAACAGCCAGGTCGGCACGCTGCTCGGACTCGACCTGCCGCGCGGGCTATCGGTGGCGCAGACGCTGCGGGCGGTATTCACGACCGGGCAGTCCATCCAGGCGCTACCGGTGATCGCCGCCATGGCCACCATCCTGATCAATTTGGCGGCGCTGCGGCACAGCCGCTGGATACCGCCGATTTTGATGGCAGTGATCGGCGGCACCGCCATCACCTGGCTCGCCGCCGGCCTGCTGGGCGCGCAGCCGGCCACCGTGGAGGCGCTGCCGGGGGCGCTGCCGCCGCTGTCGCTGCCCGACTTGCGCCAGGTGCCGAACCTGGTGCTGCCGGCGCTGGTGATGACGCTGCTGGCGGTGACCGAGGCGATGGCGATCGCCAAGGCGTTCGCGCGGCGCGCCAACGAGCCTTTCGACGGCAACCAGGAACTGGTCGGCCAGGGGCTGGCCAACCTGACCGGCTCCTTCTTCTCATCGTATCCAGCCAGCGGTTCATTCAACCGCTCCGGCGTGAACGTGGCGGCCGGCGCCCGCACGCCGCTGGCGGCGGTCAGCGCCGCCGTGCTGCTGATCGTGATCCTGTCCTTTGTCGCGCCCTGGGCGCGCTGGCTTCCGCTGGCGGTAATCGGGGGGCTGCTGGTGGTCGTGGCGTGGGGGCTGGTGAACCCGCGCGAGATCCGGCACCTATGGAAGCATGAGCCGGTCGACCGGCTGCCGATGGTCGTGACCTTCGCCGGGACGGTGACGCTGTCGCTGGAGTGGGCGATCCTCCTCGGACTGGCGACGGCCTGGGTGTCGCGGCGGCTGGCGGGCCCGGAGACGGGGAGTGGGAGCTTGTAGGGGGGAGGCAACTCGGCCGCGGACCACGTACTTCACGGTCGCCGGCAGGAGCTGCTTGATTCCCGCAGCCCGGCGTCCCGCATCGCATGGCCCTGCGGCTTATCCAGTACCGCGTCCGGCAGTAAACGCTGAACAGCCCGACCGGGGCTTTGTTCATCTAGACGCGTCCGGTTTTGCGATTTACCGGCTAAAACCGAGGCGCGGTCTGTAGCTGGAGAGCACCACCAGCAACCGTGAAATTGCCGCGCGCAACGAGATGCGCGTCAGATGCAACTTCGGCCAACGAGAGCACCGGCGTGGTTCACCCGCACGCTGTCGCTGCGCCGCGATGCGCGGCTCAAGCCCAAGTCCACCACGCAGACCGCCACAGGCATCCAATGCGGCGCGGGTGGTGCAGAAGTCGATGGGCATGACTGGTGGCTCGTTCAACACGCGCGAGTTCTTCCACGGCGCCTCGGCCCCCGCAGTGCGCATGGCTCGGGTGGGCTTCCAGGGCTGCCCGCCTGGGCGCTGCTGTCCGGCTCGGCGCTGGCTTGGCTGCTGGCGCTGGCCTCGCAGGCGGCCGGCCTGCTGGCCGAGCGCTGGTTCTTCTTCGCCCAGGCGCGCCATCCGCAGAACATCTACTACCAGGCCGTGTCGTGACGCCGGCGCTGCCCTTCGTGCGCTGGCTGAAACGTGCGCGAAAATCCCCCTGTGAGCATCCCACCCTCGCGCCCGGCGCCTGTCGGCGCACAAGGCAAGCCAACTCTGAAGGACCCGCAGGAAATCGAGGATTTCCTGCTGTACCGGCTTTTTCGTATCACGCACGTCGGCCTGCGTGGGACGGACGACATGTACAAGCGGGAACTCGGAATCTCCCGCCGCGAATGGAGGCTCCTGGCGTACCTCGCCCGCACGCCGGATGCGAGCCTGAAGGCCCTGGCGGCGGACGCGGGCATCGACGTGGTCGTGGCGAGCCGGACCGTCGCCGACATGCATTCGCGTGGGCTGGTGGACAAGCGACGCTCCCCGGGCAACAAACGCCTGGTGTGCCTGCGCCTGACCGACGACGGTGTCCAGATCCACGGCAAAGCCAAGCTGATGGCTGCGGCTTACAACCGTGAGCTCGCAGAGTGCCTGACCCACGACGAGGCGTCATTCCTCTTCGAACTGCTGACGAAGCTGGAGCGGCAGGCAGCTCTTCTCACTCGCGACAGGTAGCCTTGGGCCCGTGTCCCCCAAGTGCGTCAGAGGCTTGAACGCACTTCGTCGAACGTCATGCGGCGCGGTCTGGTGACCGCAAATGCATAGCCGCCGAACAACTCAGGGCGGCTGGCGGACGGCGGCAACTGCCGCTCGCTTTGATGGCTGCGCACCGCCTCCAGCAGCATACGGCGGCATTGCGCGATGGGCATGTCGGAAGGCATCAGCTTCTCGCGGGAGCGATCATGCACGCGTCCCTGGCTCTCCTGCACCGCCAGATCTTGCAGCTGCGCGCTGCGAATACCGGTGAAGGACGCACGCCGCTGCAAAGCACGGTCCTGCAGGTAATCGTTCTCGCGCGACCCGCGCGGAAGGTAGGAACCGGGCACCAGCGGTGCATAGTCCTCGCCGACATCCCTGTAGCTATCCAGTTCGGCAGCGGTCAGCGGCCGGTCCTGGTGCCAGCGAATCCGGTACCACCAGCAGTTCTCGTCGTTGATCGGGATGAACAGGTTGATGCGGCTCACGTTGCCCGGCGCCGTGGGCACGATCACGAAGCACGGCAACAGCCACCGCGCGACACGCCAGTACGCGTTCTCCGCACCGGCGTCACGGCGCGCGCCGATTTGCAAACCGTAGTCGGTGCGCTCGGCGAACAGCGTTGGACGTCCGTCCTCGTCCGAATAACGGATCATGTCGCCGATGCCGAATACGTCGGAGCTGGTCTCCCCTTCCTTGTGCAGGAAGGAGATGTGCGAGTAGTCGATGCTGCCTTCGAGCGCCTGCAGGTAGTTGCAGCGCATCAGGCACTTGGAGACATACGTGTGCTCGCCAGGAACCACAGTGAACGCCATGGCCGGGGGCAGCGCATGCGGCTCGCCTTTTCCCATCCATGCCCATACGATGCCGCCCCGCTCCTGCGTCGGGTAAGCCGTGGTGGAGAGTCGTTGCATCTGCGCCGGGGTGCAGCTGTCGGTCGGGACATCCACGCACCTTCCGCCGGCATCGAACTTCCAGCCGTGGTAGATGCAGCGCAGGCCCCCCGCCTCGTTGCGGCCGAAGTAAAGCTCCGCCCTGCGATGCGGGCAAAAGGCGTCGAGTAGGCCGACCCGCCCGCTGCTGTCGCGAAACGCGACGAGATCCTCGCCAAGCAGCCGCACGCGCGCTGGGGGGGCGTCAGGCGCCGGCAGCTCCTTGGAGAGCAGCGCGGGCATCCAGAACTCCCGCATCAGTTCGCCCATGGCCGTGCCCGCGTCAGTCCGCGTGAGCAGGTCGTTCTCTTCCGCTTTCATCGTTTTCCCCCTCGGGCGCGACGCCGCGTTCATTCCTTGTCGATCTTGATTTTCTTCAGCGCTTGTTCCCAACGAACCGTTTGCTGCTTGAGCATGGTGTCCACCTGCTCCGGGGTGCTCCGGTCGGAGATCATGGCGCCGGCTTGCGCGAGACGATCGCGCACGCCTGGATCCGCGAGTGCCTTCGTGAATTCCTCATTCAGCCGCTGCCGAACGGCTGCTGGCGTCTTCGACGGCGCGACGAGAGCGTACCAAGACACGACCTGCGCATCGGGGAAACCCGCTTCGGCGAAGGTGGGCACGTCGGGCAGATCTTTCACGCGGGTCGGCGAAGCAACCGCTAGGGCGCGCAGCGATCCGCTCGCGACGTGGCCGCGGGCGACGGACATGGGGGACATGGCGAACGCGAGGCGCCCCGTCAGAAGATCGGGCATGCCCGGCGGCACGCCCTTGTACGCAATGGGCTGCAGTTCGATGCCAGAACTCAGCCTTAGCATCTCGGTGTTGAGGTGCATCGAGGTTCCAACGCCGGGCATCAGGTAGTTCAGCTGCCCCGGCCGCTGCTTCGCGTACTCCACGAACTCCTTTAGCGTCCGCACCGGCAGCGATGCGGGCACCAGCGCCACCACCGGCGCGTTCACGAGTTCCACGATGCCGCTGAAATCGTCGGCCGGATGCCAGGTGCTCTTGCCGGCCGTCAGTCCGGGATTGGTGACGTGGCTAAGCGTAGCCAGCAGCAGCGTGTAGCCGTCGGCCGGACTGCGTGCGACGTGGGCAGCGCCGATCGATCCGCCCGCGCCCGGACGCGCTTCGACCACCACCGGCACTCCCCAGTTGGCGCTGACCTTCTCCGCAATGATCCGCGTGAGCACGTCGGGCGAACCGCCTGCGGGGAACGGGACGACGATCGTCACCGCCCGTGCGGGGTAAGCCTGCGGCAATGCCGGCGTTCCGAAAACCATGGCCAGCGACGCCATGAGCAGCGTACCGAGCATCCTGCGATTCGTCATCGAGTGTCTCCTGTGGGAAAGCCTGTTGGCAGAGTATATGCTCCAAGCGGCCACGTCGGTGGCGGGACACTTGACGAGCACAATCGTTTTCCGCTGCGGAGGTGACGATTGACTTGGTCAATGGCAAGAGCCGAACGTAGCATCCGCCCACTTCCGCATCGGACACGACATGACCCAGACAGACAACAGCGCCATCGTTGCCACGCCCCTGAACGGGCACATCGGGGCCGAGATCTCTAACATTGACTTGGGCCGGCCCCTGGCGCAAGCCGATTTCGACGCGCTGCAGGCAGCACTCGCGCGCTACGAGGTGCTCGTCTTTCGCGACCAAGACATTTCGCTCGAAGCCCAGATCGCGTTCGCGAAGCGGTTCGGCAACCTGTCCACGCATCCGTTCGCGACGAACCTGCCCGACGTGCCGGAGGTGATCGAGTTCGACAACTCCGGCCGCAACCCCGCCGGGCCGACCGACTCGTGGCATTCGGACGAGACATTCCGCGCCCGCCCGCCAATGGCCACCATCCTGCGGGCTAAGGTCGTGCCACCCTATGGCGGCGAGACGGTGTTCGCCAGCATGACGGCCGCTTACGACGGCCTGAGCGAGCCCATGAAGGTGTACGTCCACCGGCTGCGGGCGCGGCACGACTTCAAGCCCTGGCGCCACATGTTCGCGGGCTCCAAGGCTGCGCGCATGAAGCTCATCGAGCTGGAGGACGAATTTCCCAACCCCATGCACCCGATCGTGCGCATCCACCCGGTGACCGGACGTCGCGTGCTATTCGTGAATCCGCAGTTCACTGTCGGCATTGAGGGGCTGAAGGAAGACGAGGGCCAGACCATCCTGAACTTTCTGTACCGCCAGGCGATGGTCCCCGACTACCAGCTGCGCTTGAAATGGAGGCCGCACACCATCGTGATGTGGGACAACCGGTCCACCCAGCACTACGCGCCGCACGACTACTATCCGCACCGCCGCAACATGGCGCGGCTTACCGTCGAAGGCGGCCCCGTGGATGGCCCAGTCGGCGATTACGAGCCTCAGCCGGAGAACCCGCTGAAGCTGGCACAGCCGCCGTCGCGGGAAACCGACGAGAAGAAGATGCTGCGACCGTTCGAGCGCGCGATGATGTGAGCCTGCACGCAAGAAGCCCGCTCAGCGCGGCACTTGCGTTCGGCTGTCCGCCTGCCTGAGCATTCGCCGGAAGGCGATGAGCACGATCGCCCGCCGGATCGCCATCGGCATGAACAACCATTGCACCGGCACATGCTGCAGCATCCAGTTGGTGGTGGCGATGCTCACGATGGTGAGTGCGAACGCAATTGGTACGTGAGGACGGAGCCAACATCTTCTGCGGATGCGTGCCTGGCGGCCAGCGCGGAGAACTGCGGCGAGTCGCCGACCACCGTCGCGCCCAGGAACAGTGGGGGCGACGCGCGCGCTGCCTACGCGCTCGCTCCAGTGCCCGCGCGGCAGAGCCGATCGCGCCGCTGGCCATCACGAGGAAGGACGACGGCGACACCTAGCCCGGATATTTCGCGAGCCTAGGTGGCTGCCTAAATCTTGAGCAGTTTCGGGGGTCCGCGGAATTCGTGCGGGTTGGAGGCAGGCTGGTAGGCCTCTTTTTCTGCCGCCCAGGCGTACTACCCCCTTACCCCCGTTGTTTGTCGGCGTGCCGAGGACAGCACTATGCGAGGTTCTACGGGGCCAGGGCACGCGCTGCCATGAGGAACACGTGCTTCGGTCCCTCACCCCAGAGGCTGCGTTGCGGGCCGCCCAGGCTGCCCTGCAAAGTTGCGCGCGCACAGGCTATCAAGTGGGCGGCGCGGTCAGCGACCGTGCGGGCCACTCCCTGGTCATGCTGCGCGATCGCCTCGCTGGACCGCATACGCCGGAAACTGCGTTGAACAAGGCCTATGCCGCGGTCACGTTCAAGATGGACACCCTGGCGTTCGCCCGTGCCACCCAGGCTACGGAGGTATCCTCGGGAATCCGGGAACTGCCGCGCGTGGTCGCCATCGGCGGTGGGCTGCCTATCGAGTCCGCCGGTTCACTGGTGGGCAGTATCGGCGTGTCGGGTGCGCCCGGCGGAGATGCCGATCACGCCTGCGCGCCAGGCATCGCCGCCATCAACGACGATCTCGAGTTCTGAACCCCGGCCAGGTCGTCGTGGCGGAGACAAAGCTGTGGCGCAACAACCGTGAGGCAAGGCGCAGCGTGCTGGCCTATGGAGGGGTCCATTTGATTTCAGTGTCAAAAGTGACGGTTCGCTTCCCCAGCAACGGCGCGGGCATGGGCAGGTAACTTGTTGATTTCAAAGGGATTGCTGTTCGGTATTTCGCCGCGTA
>Ga0255085_1000096_pt1 | contig 26990 bp, 17 predicted proteins | sample Colum_Cont_RepB__FD_188442 | JGI IMG/M metagenome (GOLD analysis project Ga0255085, IMG submission 188442) | Freshwater microbial communities from Columbia River, Oregon, United States - Colum_Cont_RepB_8d | ecosystem: Environmental > Aquatic > Freshwater > River | place: USA: Oregon | collected... | reverse complement strand
TCTTTTTCTTTATCCTGATAATTTGGATCAACCACTTTACTGGCAAGATGAAGAATAGTTCGCATATCGTTATAGGAGTTGACCAAACCGTTTACAAAAACAGAATCACTGGTTACAAGACTCACTTCGACTGTTGTATTAGGTACTGCTTGTGCGAGCACTTTTTTCAAATGGGCCAAATCAATCGTAGTTTTTTCTAAAAATTTCACATTGGTTGCTGGTGTTTGTTGGCGCATTACATAAATACTGAGTTCTTCTTTTTCTTCATCTGTTGAAATTAATTCAAGCGTTGCAACGCCTTCAGCCAGACCCTTTAGATAAACAGATTTGGGATCATTCAGCACATCTTTTACTTCCAAAATTTTGTTGTCAAAAGTGCGAGCGTTTTTGATGAGCTTCTTGGTCTTCATCTGAATCTTAATGGTGAAATCAATGGGAATTGCGTAGTCAGGGCCCTTTACTAAAGGCAGTTCATCTTGGCCAAATAGCGATGCAACACTGCAAACCATGATCATCATGGCAATGCAGACTTGCAAGCTTTTAGCTAAGTAGTAATTTTTGTATGGCATCCTTGCAACCTCTTCTAACAAACTGGCGATTCCCTTCGCCAAAATTATAAAACTCCGCAACCATCCCTGACTATTGCTTTACTTTCTCAGGCACTTCTTCCGGAACCTCTACCGACTGTTCAACAGCACTTGTATTCCGAGTGTTTTTAAACACCGTGCGCCATTTGCCTTTTTCGTATTCTTCAAACTCTACCGCATCATTGTTGGTGATGTTTTCCTTGGAATCTTTCGTATTAAAGATCACAAGGGTGTGTTTATTTTCATTCCCACCAAAGATATTTTTTTTGATTATCTTCTTTTCAGGTTCGTTCTTTAATACATCATTAGCTTTCAATTCTTCATTTAGCTTGGTGGTTTTGGTGTTCACTTTATCGTTATCATCCTTCGCCCTGGCGGAAAGTTTAATTTCACCAACGGACTTCCACATTGCTAAAACTTGTGCTTCTTCAGGGCTAACCTCAAGAGTCACCGTATTTTCAACAATAGAATGGCGTACATCGCCCTGCTTTTCATTAATGGTCGATTTATCGCCTACAGCCATCACTCGAATGTTTTCCAAAACGGTTTGCGTTTCGATGTTGTTGTTCGCAAGGCGTTTGGTGCCAATCAGATCTACCGTGGAACCCGGAAGAATAAAACCCCCCGCAAGGGATTCAGCATTAACAGTAAGGCCAAAAAGCCTTTTACCCTTATCGAGTTGGTCGGTAAGGTAGTGTTGATTAGCCCCAAGAAGATCATCTTCAGTAACAAAGGATTGATCGGTAAGTGTTTTATTAAGGCTTTTGTCTTTAACTTGTTCAAAGGACTTTAGAATTTTAGAAGGAAGATTAAGCTCAGGAACAGCAATGAGGTCGAAGTATTTCTGAGGGTCAGAAATCTTCTCGCGGAAAGGCACCTTGCTTTTAGTTCTGAGAACTTCAACCATTTTTGGACCTTGATTCCCTTTATTATAAGTCATCGCCAAGTAGGCCGCAGCCAAGCCGCAAAAAACCGCCATACCAAGCGCCAACATTCTAGGATTCATCGTTCTAGGCCTCTCGTCGCTGAGGCACCGGATATATCCTGAGTTCTAATCCGTACAATCGGAGTATCCCTCATATATTTCATCGGCACAAAAGCATGACCAGCTTTAAGATTTATCGATTATAACGAAGATATCGATAATTCATGCTGGCCTTAGGTAAACAAGCAAAGATAGGAAGTCTTGTTTGCTATAAATTAGCATCTTGCGAAGGGAACCGCAGCGCAATCGTTGGCTGCACATTAATACTTTAGCTTATTTTTTAAAAAAAGCTAATTATTGGATGGGATAAACAGGCAAAGGAATTTGTAAGTAGAGGTGCAGGTAAGCCAGATAGCCCAGAAACCCAAGGCAAAGTGGGATGCCATAAGGCAGCAAGTGCATCCTAGGTTTACGAGCAGCGGCTTTTTGTTCCGTTTCGTCCACGCTTTTGGTTGCGAGGTCGGAAAGGATTTCACGGGTGTTCAATATATTGGTTGATATTTGCCTTCTGAAGAGAATCATGAAGAAAGCAATAATGCCTCCGATGATGGCGCCCCAGCAAAAAGCGATCAATACGATATATTGGGCCTGACCAAAAGAGTAGTAAGCACCCACCCAGGCGCCAAACCCCATTTGCATTTTAACATCTCCCGCTCCCATGCCCCCAATTGCATAAACGGGGAATATAAGGGCGAAACCTAAAAGGGTGGCAGTAAGGCTGCCACCGATTCCACCAATGCCTGAGTCAGGAAGGATTTGAAAAGTATTGAGCAATCCTAAAATCCAGCCTGAGATTATTAAAGGAAAGGTGAGTGCGTTAGGAACTTTAAGTTTCCAGCCATCGATGATTGCAGCAACGATCATTGCAAGGCTAACCAAGGCGATAGGCCAGACATTTAAAGTAAAATCCATCACGCACCCCAATTAAAAAGATTATTACTCTTAACAAACTTACTGAATGGCCGAGGCAGCGCTATTAAAGGTACTGCTTACCTTGGTACCAAGTGTGGTGATCGCAGCGATCGACACCACGATAATAAGAGCCACCATAACAGCATATTCTACAGCAGTGGGGCCGTCTTCGCTTTTGAAAAACTTGACCAACTTTTCGTGTAAAGTGCGCATGAGAAACTCCTTTAGGATATGGAAACTAAGGAAAAACATAGAGAATCATAAATAATACTTGATGATCTTCAAGTATTATTATTAGGGGTTTTAAAAGCGCCCCTTAAAACGAGGGGCGCTTTTTTATTACGCCCTAGTTGTAAACAACTTACCCAAAAGGGTAGGTTAACTAGCTCGCGGTTGTCGCAGTGGTAATTGCAGTTGCAGTATTGCTGAAGGTAGTACTTACCTTAGTACCGAGGGTGGTGATCGCAGCAATCGATACCACGATAATCAGAGCCACCATAACAGCGTATTCAACTGCAGTAGGGCCATCTTCGCTCTTCAAAAACTTAACCAACTTTTCGCGTAGAGTGTTCATCGTAAACTCCTTAAAAATGTAATGAAACCAAGTAGTAAAAATCTATGTTGATTAATCAGGTGCTACAAAATCCTGGTCAATCAGTTTATCAGTGCTCTTAGGATCGTGCTTGATCGTCATCTGAATATATAAACCTAGATTTTTATTTATGCCCAGTCAAATAATTATAGTGATAATTTTGCGAATTTTTTAAAATAAGCCAAGATGCTCTGCATTGCAACACCCTTTTTTGGTGAAAAAGTCTTATTTTAAAGGGTAATTAAGTTAACTTGCAGTTGTTGCAGTGGTGATTTTTGTTGCAGTATTAGAAAAAGTGGTGCTTACTTTGGTGCCTAAAGTTGTTATAGCAGCGATTGAAACCACGATGATAAGAGCCACCATAACTGCGTATTCAACCGCAGTGGGGCCATCTTCATCCTTCAAGAACGCACAGAGTTTGTTTCGAATAAGATTCATTTAAGGCTCATTTGTAAGGTGTTTGAACAAATTAAAACTGAATCAGCTAAATCCACTCACCGCTTTATCATAATTGGAAAATAAAAGCATTCAACTATTAAAAATTAATTAATGTGATTTTTAAAGAATCAGGGAAGTAGCCAGATGGTGTGAGTATTGCCTGAAAAAACAGGTTTTATAGGTGGATTAGTGCTTTGCAATAATTTCCCCAAGGGGGAATCTTTAGTTAGGAATTTGGATTTAAATTCGTAGTTGGTGATTTACAATAGGTTTGTGCGTTTAGGGTGGTTCTTAGCTTGGGAAAACCCAACAACCGTGTATCACCCTTAGTATCGAGTCCTGGACTGTATGGAGTTGAACACGATTTTTGAAGTTGCAGTATGAATAATTATAAAGTATAAAATAAATATTAATTTAATATAAACCGCAACAAGCCCGCGTAAGTTAAATCGAATCCATCCCCAAGAGGTTTATATCATGCCTCTCAATGCAAGATGGCTCCTAAATAAAAATAAGGGTCGTGATAATCCCAAACGATTTAGATTTTCTCACACAGGGCAATCGTTAATTTTGAGTCTTTCGTGTCTGGTCGTTGTTTACGCATCGTTAATTTTTATTTGCCAGCTCTCTCTCTCGGCTCAGGAGAATCAGATTTCTTCAGAAGGGCCTGTCGAGATCTTGAAGTTTACTACAGGATCTGAAAGTAAGACGGAATACGATAAGTCTGTAAAGACATTCCTTGTAAAGCATTGTGTGTCGTGCCATGGCCCGAAGAAAATCGAGGGAGAAAGACTCGACCTTACCTCCTTAGATCCGGATATGAAATCCAGCACCAGTGGCGCCCGCTGGGCGATGGTTTTGGAAAAACTCACAATTGGTGAGATGCCGCCAAAGAGCAAACCTCGCCCATTGGATGAGGAGTTGGTGGCGGTGGGGCGGTGGGCCCATGCCGAGGCAAAGCGAGCAGGCCGACCATTTACCCGCAGGGCCGCCTATAATAATGGCAATTCAATTTCACATGCCGTTCTTTTTAATCCGAGAAATATTCCTCCATTTGATGGCGGGCCTTCTATCCGTAGAATCAGCCCGGAAATCTACTTTGCATTCACCAACGATCTTGCGAAGAATCAGGTAGGCATCGCCCAACCTTTTTCTCATGAAGGGCAAAACACGTTCAAAGATACGGGTGCTCCGAGGATGGATGAGCCGGTGACCGCCCAACTTCTTCAGAATGCACTGATCATCGTGGAGGCACAAACCGCACATAAGATCGAGGGTGGTATGGTCAAGGGAAATATGTCAAAAGAATTTTCAACTCTGTTTAATCCTAAATCAATGCCGAGCAGCATGGAGATGGAATTGGCGATCGTCAAGCAGTTCGAAATAGTGCTTAAGCGGGCACCGACTGCCGAGGAAAAACTTCGGTTCGTGGGTCTGATGAAGAAGAACATTGACGAAGCGGGTCAGATGGTTGGGGTTCGCTTCACACTTGCGGCGGTTCTGCTTCAATCGGAAGCTGTTTTTCGGATGGAAATGGGGACCGGTGCTCCTGATGTTAAGGGTCGAATCCGACTTGCACCCCGTGAGATTGCATATGCTCTCGCATATGCACTTACAGACAAGCGCCCAGATGCGGAACTTCTCGCCGCTGCTGCCAATGGGGGATTGGCTACAGATGAGGGTGTCGCAAGGCAGGTGCACCGGATGCTCGAAAGTCCCAAGTTAGAAAAGCCTCGAATTCTAAGATTCTTTCGCGAGTATTTCGCCTACGATCGAGCCATCGAGGTATTCAAGGACGATAAAGGCGCATTGAATCACCCGGGGCACCACGCCCGTTCCCTGGTAGAAGACACGGATCAACTCGTGCTTTTGATTTTGGAACGGGATAGCGAGGTTCTTCGGGAGTTGCTTACTACAAACAAGAGCTTTGTAGCTTACAAAAGTGCTGCAACCATCAAGAAGCAGCGCGCTGAGGCTTTTGCCAAATACGAGTCCGAGTTAAAAAAAGACCCGAAGAAGTTCGAGAATAAGACTTATAAACCGCCCGGTCAGAGCATTTACGAATCCTATGGGTTGAAGGACTTCCCGGATCAGCAACCTGTGGAACTTCCTGCAAACGAAAGAAGTGGTATTCTCACACAGCCTTCCTGGCTAGTGGCTCACTCAACCTCGTTTGACAATCATGCAATCCATCGAGGCAAGTGGATTCGCGAACGATTGCTGGGCAATGTGGTTCCAGATGTGCCGATCACCGTCGATGCCCAATTGCCAAACACACCTGAGAAAACGCTTCGTGAGCGGATGGCGGTAACTCAGCAGGCGTATTGCTGGAAATGCCACCAGTTGATGAACGACCTTGCCTATCCATTAGAACAGTACGATCATTTTGGTCGCTTCCGCATTGAAGAACAAGTTCTAGACCTCGAGGCAACTGCAAAAAACATAGATAAAAAAGGTAAATCTGCCGGACCCGTGATGCTGAATGTTAAGTTGAATACCGCTGGCGTGATTGCCCATGTGGGCGACCCTTCACTTGAAGGTAATATAGGGAATCCTGCAGAATTAATGAAGAAACTGGCCGCCTCGGAACGAGTCGAGCAGGTGTTTGTCCGGCATGCCCTGCGCTACTGGTTGGGGCGCAACGAGTCACCAGGTGACGCCGCCTCTCTCCAATCCATACATAAGGCGTATCGCAACAGTGGTGGCAGCATGAAGTCGTTGATCTCAACATTACTTTCTAGCGAATCTTTCCTGTATCGCATGCCGGAATCTAGGAAGTGACTAAATTTACTTAAACCCTTTTACGGAGTTTACAATATGTTTATTGACCGCCGCAATGCTTTGAAGACACTCGGCCTGTCTGCCGGGGCTACATTCCTCAGCCCCATGATGGCAAAAATCGAAGTTCAAGCTGCCGGAAAACCTATGACAGCGAAGCGCTTTATTTTTGTGGTTGAGAGCAACGGTGTCCGTCCCGAGCAACTTGCCCCGGTCGGCCTTAAACGAGAAAGCCGAAAGCAGGAGGCGTTCAACGGGCCAGCACAGTTGCTGGATGTGCCCCTTGCAGATAAGGAACTCCCCTTCTCCCTTGAACCGATAAACCCCTGGAAAGATAAGATCACTATCGTTCAGGGCCTTTCTGGGCGCGTGTGCGGCGGTGGACATTCGAACAACTTTCAGGCACTCGGGGCTTGGGGTGGTGGCCGGGGCAACGGCGGCGAAAGCATGGCCATTCTGGGCGAGACGATTGACGGTGCACTGGCGAAGGCGCTTCCGGGTATCTTCCCGCACATTGGCCTTGGCATCTCTAAGCGAACTGAAAACAATGTCATTTATAACATATCAGCCATAGGACCCAACAAAGGTCTGCCTACGATGGTGAACCCTTTGAACGCCTACAGCACCCTTTTCGGGATCGTTGCAGATGGTGCTGCAAAGCAGGAATTCACAGCCAGGAACAATCTGCTCGACTTCCTCAAGGATGATTTGAAGAAGGCTGGGGCGAATATTGCGGGTGCGGAAAAAGAGCAGTTCCAGGCGTATCTTGAAACATTCGAGACGCTGCGCAACCGGCAGAGCAGTCTTAACGAAATCAAGCATACACTACGCGAGAAAGGGCCGGTTGTTTCCGACAAATACAGGAGTGCCATCGAGACCGACAGGTTGGATGCTCAGTTTGACCTCGGGGCTGCCGCACTTATCTGCGGCTTGACTAATGTTCTTACCCTTTCGAGTGCTGCCGGGATCCGCGACTTTGATATTACTTTCAAAGGTTTGGGCCTTAATATCGACAAACACTCGATCGGCCATGGTGGCACTTTCCAAGGCAAGACCTGGTTCGATCTTTACAACATCATCCGAAGGTATCACTTCGATCTGATCGCTGGTCTTATGAAAAAGCTTGAAAAAGTGCCCGAGGGTAACGGCACCATGCTCGACAACACGGTGATCGTGTACCTTTCTGATGGCGCCGAAGGGCACCATAGCCGGTGCTGGGAATGGCCGATGGTGGTTATTGGTAACATTGGCGGCAAACTTAAGACCGGCCGTTATGTCGATTACCCTGGCTACGGTCAGAAGGGTCATCGTACAACGGCGAACATGTACCTGACTTTGCTCCATCTTGCTGGTTTTAAGCGTGACACATTCGGCATGCCCGACCCGACACTCAAAGACCTCGACCAAACCGGGCCGCTCGCAGAACTGTTTGTGTAATCCGGCAGAAACCTTTGGTATTATTATGCTGCCGAAGACGACCTTTTTTTATAAAAGCCCAGTGTTGGGGATGACTACATTCACAAGCAGTTCGAGTATAAAACTCTGGCAAAGAAGAGGATGGGATTGGCCGGGGAACAAGGTTTAGAAGTTAAAATTGTACCAACCAGCAATACATCAGTTTGGATTGTTATTTTGTTAAAAATATTCTGCAATAGGCGAGACGGAGGCATGGAATTGACCATGACAAAGATTATTCTCGTTGCCTTTATCGTAGTATTCCCGATTTTTGCCGATGCTTCTGACTTGCTATCCTGGCCGTGCTACCACGGGCCCAACGCAAACTTTAGTGCCACAGACTGTGGTTTGACACTGATTGACGATTTGAAGGATGCCAGGCTGGTGTGGAAGAGTCAGGAGCCAACGCCTCCGGGAGCTGCGCAGAGCCCAAGATATGGCGGTCATGGATGGCACAATTCACTCACAGACTTTAAACCAATTAAGATTCCACTTATGGGTGGAGGCGAAGCAACCTCCGGTGGTGGCATTCCATTGCCAGGAGGTGGAGCAAGCAGCCTGCTTGTTGCCGATGGGCGCATCTTTGCCAGCTATTTCGTACCGAGTGGCGAGGTTGTGGATGCTGTAGAACAACAGAAACGCGATAAAGGCCTGGGTACCTGGTCTCCGGACTACTGGCGAGTGTCGGCCGATGATGTGGTTCTGTGCATTGATGCAAAAACAGGAAAAACATTGTGGAAACAGGTGTTCCAGGGCAAGGGATTAAACTGGACTGACCACAAGAGTATCATTACCAATCATACCGGGGCGGTTTTTGGCGGACGGGTGTATGCCATCGGTTCAACCTGCCGCGTTTATTGCCTCGATGCCGCTACTGGCAAGCCCATCTGGGAGGGAAATCTCGAGGCCGAGTATGAGAAACTAGAGGCGATTAAGAAAAAGGGATTAGAGGAGAAGAAATCTTTTGGTGGTATCAACCGCGGGCATTGCAACGGTTGCACATTCGCTTCAGGCGTCCTTGTCTGCCCGGATTTTCAAGGCGGGCTGATGGGGTTCGATGGCAACACAGGTAAAAGGCTCTGGCAGGTACAGAAGTGCCTTGCCCATCATGCGACTCCAACGCGCTGGGTTCACACAGGTGGAGAGTCGGTCCTGTGCGGTAACATTGACGGCAAAGTTCGATGTCTCGACCCCCTTACCGGCAAGGATCGCTGGACTCTCGACACGGGCCGGCAAGAAGCCTCACTTTCCCTTGCTGGCGATGTGTTATTATTGAATGCCGGCATGGAAAAGATGGGACCATGCGACGAGAATCTACTTGGCCGTGCCAGCGGTTGGAAGATCACCTTGGCGAAAGCCAAGAAACTCTGGGAGCACACGGGAGAAGAAAAAGTTGGGTTCGTGAGTGGGGGCATGAGTGGCCTGCCGATTTGGAAAGATCGGGCCTTCATCCGCAACAAGGCTGGTACGAAAATGATTGATGTTACCACCGGCAAAGTGTTGGCAACTGCCCCCGATGCCAGGACCGACCAAGAGAGCCATGGTTACTGCGCCGAGGGGCGTTTCTTCCACGAGCCGGACAGTCAGCACGGCAGAATTCACGATGTACTCATGTTAGGTACCACGGCTGATTCCTTCAAACCAAGCGGCAAGCCCTGGAATACGCCCCATTATGATGCGACTGGCTATGAGATGCCTATCAGCCACCCTATAGTTGCGGGGCAACTTTATCTGCGCGGTGCCGATGGTATCTACTGCTGGAACCTATGTAAACCCGCTAAATAGCAGATAGGAATACCAAGATGACTTGTGTCTTTTTTACCCTACTCTTTGTCACGAATGCTTTGATCAGTGCACCAGAACCACAGGCACCCGCAGGGGATTTCAACGCCCGCATCGAATACACGCTTAAGAACCCCCGCAAGAATGACCCAGTTCTAGGCGGACCAAGGGACAAGGTTTTCGTCAGTGCATGGATTCCCGAGGGATTGAAGGTCGTTCGTGGCGGAATCTGCAACCCCTTCTCGAAAGGCGATGATGTAAGCAAGCATTGGCAGGCCGCATGTCGGTACTGGCAATTCGCCTATGTGCAAGTAGATTTCGATGGGGTAAAAGACGAAGAGTATGCTTTTCTTACGACCGGGCTTGCCGAACTTGCGAAGAAGGCCGGACGCCCCGAATTGGAACATCTACCCCTATGTTTCATCGGTATGTCGCGTGGCGGTGGGATTAGCATGAAACTTGCCGAGATGATGCCCGAGCGCACCATTGCAGTTGCCCCGGTGTGTTTGGAAGTCGGGCCTGGGTCTGAAGCCACTCGCCGCATACCCGTGATCACTATCTTCGGAGAGAAAGACGGATCGCAAATGGCGAAGTTGCAGACTAAATTATCGTTAGAAAGGCAACTTCAAGCTCGTTTCGGGATTGCGGTGCAGTGGAATCGCAAGCACGAGTTTGCACTTGCTAACAATCTTTCGTTCGTTCACTTCGATGAAGCCATTTCCCGCCGCCTCCCAAAAATACCGATCTCTAACAAGCCCACCCCACTTGCAGATATTCCACTCGAGGAAGGATGGTTAGGCGATATATCCACCTGGGGAAAGGACGGGAAGATGCCGATGATTGCTGCTTGGAGAGAATTCAAAGGTGACCGAAATTTAGCATGCTGGTTTTCTTCGGAGCGGGTTGCAAGCGTGTGGCAGGGATTTGTCGGGGCAAGCAGGGATGTCACGATCATTGAACCACCTGGCTTGGGTGACAAACAACCTTTTATATTGTACTCGGCAGGAAAAAAGATGACCGTGAAAATCTCGATCAATAATGAAATAAAACCAACGCGTATTATACTTCGGGACGAAGCCAAACTGATCGCAGAAAAGACTGAAGGCCCCTGGGTATTTGAGATTTCTTTGAAACCCGGCATTCACTCGCTTATTGCGACAGTGGATGCCGGTGGGCAGAAGGCATCACGACCTCATACGATTGTCGTGGGGGATTAAACACCCTTATATGTTTTGTCCTTTCCTCACTGTTATTACTTTAATATACCGCGGACTTTTTATTTGCAGGCCACTTAAGCGAGGAATTACAAAAGGCCCATTTCATAATGTTGGATTAATAAGCCAAATACCGTGAGTATTGCCTGAAAAAGCAGGTTTTATAGGTGGATTAGTGCTTTGCAATAATTTTTCCAAGGGGGAATCTTTAGGTGTGATTGCGAGTTTGATCCCTCTTTTTTGTAATTCTAAAAGAAGTTGATCAGGGGCATTCATTTCCAGATGCATGGTTTTGGTAATCCAAGAGCCATCGTTCATTTCATCGCGAAAAGCATGAATTTCGCAGCGATCATCTTGAAATACCCTCCATTTGGGAGCATAAAAAATCAGAAAGCCGCCATCATTTAATGCATTGTAGATTTTGGTATCCGGGCCGTAATCTCGTGCAAGCTGTTGCATGGGTTCAATAAGATCGACTGGCCATTTTTTAGGATCTAGCTGAACCTGATACCAACCCAAAGCAGAAGAAATTAAAAGGCTTGCCACCATCACCAGTAAAGTTACGTTCATTTTTATGCTAGGCTTGGCGGGTTGACGGATAATCCAGTCTTCTCTTATTTTTTGCGAGCTAACAAGATTAAGCCAGATTTCTTCAAACATAACTGCTGCATTGCTTATGAAGATGGGTGCATTGCGGGCGCGCTTTAGAGCCAAGAAAAACCAGGCCCAAACACTTGCGATAATTCCTAGATGTTGTGCGCCTTTGCCAGACAAGAAAAAAAAGATCGTCACCGCAGCAAATACTGCATAAGCCCCCAGCATGTAAACATCTAACAAATTGGGTGCAGCGTGCTCAATAATATAGCTTGAAAGATCAAGTTTAAACCAAATTTTAAACCATTCTTCATACATCCCTATTCCGAAAGGCGAGATGCAAGGTGCGAGCAGCCAAATAAAATTGCCACACCATAATGTTAAAAGAGTACGAAAGTCTTTTATTGGTCCTTGTGAAAACAAAAACTGCGAGGTCCATGTTAATGTGGCCAAGCCGAGAATTGAAAGACCTCCTAGATATCCACCATGGCAGTTGGCCCAAAAAACAGCGAGGGGGAAACACCATAATAGCCAAGATGCCTTTGCTCTGCGGTTTTCAAAATCGAGAATAAAATAAGAGAGAAGAGTGATGCCGAGGTAGTTGATTAGTAAAGGCCTTGCGAGAAAATGAAGTGCTCCAATCATTAGCACTAAGGATGCGAGAAGCCAAACTATAGCGGGGTGCATGCCCGCTAAAAACCATCTGCGTGCCAAGATGGAAATCCAAGTTGCGATTATCAAGGATGAAAGAATTTTTAGTGTTGCAAACCCTCCTATTCGGTAGGAGTAAGCCATTAAAATTTCAGCAAGCCATTGGGTTGGAACCCAGTTTGATTCAGATTGCGAGAAGGGATCGGTGCGAAGAATTTGGAGATGATCGATCATCCATTCGCCTGTGCGAATATGCCAGAAGGTGCCTGGATCGGTTAGAAACGACGAAGGAATAAACAGCGCCAAGCTGATGAATGTAAATAGAAAGATGCCAGGCCAAGTACTGAGCCATCGTTGGAGAAGGGGTATCATTTAGGGAGAGACCTGATCCATTCAGTAAATAATTCAACCGCTTGCTTATCAACCATATTTCTGCTGATTTGAGGCATCTGGCCTGTACCCACGATGGAAATACGGTGCAGTAGGACGGATCGTTCAGGGTCCCCTGGCGCGATTATTTTCGCATCCTTGAAACCAAAAGTATGGTGATTGGGCTTTTCATCCAGGATCTTGATTTTGTCTTTGTCAGCAAAAAAGTCGAGATCCATTTGGGAATTGCCCCCACCTGCATTGATATGGCAATTAGCGCAATTGGAATGAAGGTAGGATTTGACACGTGCCTCAAGAGGGTTGGTTTTATCGTAGGGGTTCACCAACTTTTTCAATTGGGAAACGGGCAAAGGCAAAAGGTGGTCAGGGGTTGCGATCTTTCTTTGATCGGGGAAAGCCAGTTGTTTGTTCACCCACTCATCAAGTTCTTTATCTTTTTTGCCATCGGTTTGGCCCATTAGTTTAAGACTGGTGCGCAAATCGGGAGAGCGTGGTTTTAGTAATCGTAATTGTTCAAGGTGTTCCAATTGGTTTTCGGGGCCCGTTTTATAATCATGAGATTTGTTCATTTGCACTTCGCAAAGGCCAAGCACAAAGTTCGAAGCACGACTATGGCAGACCATGCATTCGGCCCTGCTGGGGTAATGCCAGACTTGCTTTCTAGTGCCCTCTTTTTCGCCTTTATCTGCGATTTGAAAAGACACATCGCGCCCTGCGGATTCAACCAGATCAGCATCGGTTTGTTCTTTGTTCCAGAGGTAGGAATAGCCGGCCCATTCTCCTTCTTGCCTAGTCATAAAACGAGTTTCAATCCATTGTTTACTTTGAGGATTACCTTGTTCCATTTCGAGAGCGAAGGATTTTACAATGACGGTACCGTTAGGAAATGTCCAACTTTTAGTGTTGGAATAATCAATGAAGGTGGGCTTGCCTTCGGAATCAAATTCGGGCAATGCGATGAAGCGAGCCTTGAATGCTTGATCAGACCAGAATGGTGCATTGACGGAATAGGGGATGACGCCTTCGACCATTTCGTGATTTTGAATGGATTGAAACAACCCCGATTCGGAAAGCTTTTTTGGGAAGTGAGGTTGGGGCAGATCCTTGGGAACAGGGGTAAACTTGTGGATGATGCCAAGTAGATCAACCACTAAGAGATTGCCATCGTTGTCTTCGCCAAAGCCTGTGATCTGAAGTGAGGTGTCTGCGATTTCTTTGTGCCAGGTTACTTTTTCGCCATCGTGCCTGATGCCCCAGATTTTACCTGTAGAGTGGTCGCCATAGATGTAGCAACCTTGCAACTCGGGGAATTTAGAGCCGTAATAAACAATACCACCGGTAAGAGAGCGAGCCTCGGAGTGATGATGCTCTGCGGTGGGTTTGACGAAGGGAGTAGGGCCTGGTTTTCTTAGGGAATAAAAGGGATGAGAACCTTCCATCACGCTCCAGCCGTAGTTGTCGCCCTTGCGAATGAAGTAAACTTGTTCCCATAAATCTTGGCCATTATTGCCCACCCAGAGATGGCCGGTTTTTTTATCGCAGTGCATGCGCCAAGGGTTGCGCAGCCCATAAGCCCAAGTTTCGGGAACTGCATCTTTGATATGCAGGAAAGGATTGTCTTTGGGTACCGAATATTGTTTGCCTTCATCGGGGTGATCCACATCAAGGCGCAATACTTTACCAAGAGGCCTGGTCATATCCTGCCCCGAAACCCAAGTGTCGGAATCGGAAGTTCCATCGCCACTAGTGACATAAAGCATGCCATCTTTTCCAAAAGCGAGAGCAGCGCCATTATGGCCATCGGAATGCCATTCTTTGATGGTGACTGCAGATTTGGGATCGATGGTGAATGGGGATTTATTGGAGATGGTGTAACGAACGACCCGGGTATATTTCTTGGCTTCTGGGCCTGGGCCATTGCAACCTAAATAAAGGTAACCATTCTTTTTATAATCAGGATGAAAAAGCATATCGAAAATGGTGTCTTTAGATTCGAGAAGCGTAAAAGATTCAGCAACATCTTCTCGTGAATCGAAGCGAACGATGGAAGATGGTGCGTAAGGGCGATCCATCGAGCTAGCAAGCATGATGTTGCTATCGGGAACGGGAAGTATGCAGGTGAGGTTTTTCAATTTCAATTTCGGGAAGGCATTAACGGTTTTGTAAGGAAGGGGAGGTTCAGGCGAGCCTAATACCTTCATGTTTTTAGCGGGAACCCGACCCTTGGAAGAGGTTGGTGCAATGGGGCCTTCAAAAACCATGGGGGCATAATCTTGGAAGAGATGAAAGTCTGCGTGAGTCTTGGATTTCAAGGGTGCAGAGGTTGAAAGCTCGGGGCCTTTTTCTTTTATATCGTAGTCGTATCTGCAAAGTGCGAAATTCCAGATTTCATCGATATTGGGCCTGCCCCCGGTCTTAGCGAAGTCGACCCAAGGAATACGGCCCTCCACCGTCCAACCCTTGTCGCGGTCATCTCGCTTGTTTAATGTGCCGTCTAGGGAGACCTTGGCTACCATGTGAAACTTATCTGCTTTAGCGATGTCAGCAAAATTCTCGGTGAGTTCTCTCTTCTTGGGAAAGAAGCAATCAAAAAAAGTGTTTGCAGCGTTTACTTGAAATTCGTAATAACCAGAGTGTTTATTAGAAGGCTTGATAAAGATTTCGAAAACATCGTTGTCCCAGGTTTTGCCATCGTGTTCGACAACATCAGCAAATAAGTCGTGATCTTCCATCTGGGCTAGGTAATAAAAGTTATCGCGATCCCAAAGAAGCTTAGCCTTGGTTTTGGTAAGGGATGGCCTATCTTTTTCCTGCAGCCAAGGAAGGTGAAAATTGTCGATCGCGATGGCTTTCTCCCAACAGGCATCTGTGGGTTTACCATCGATGATAGGCGGTGTATTTGTCCATTTGCATGTGTAAGGGTTTGATTTATCTTTAGGTTGCGGGGTTAAAACATCTGCAAGTGAAAAGCCATAAATTCCAACGGTTAGAATGAATGAGAAAACAAGGATCTTTCTGATGCTTTTAATGCTCATGACTTACCCCAATTATAAGAAATAGGCAGGTAGTTACTAAAATTACCAAATCAATTCATTGTTCCATACAGATTTATGCCTTATAAATGATATTAATTAATAAAGTCCTAATTTTTAGTGTGGATCCATCAATGAAACCAGAAGTAGACCTAGCAATTGGTGAACTAGTAAAGCATGGCGTAATCCATAAGGATGAAATTGACTCTGCGTTAGAGAAATACCCCGAAGCTGCAAGCATAGATGATCGCGATGCCTTGGGTGATTTTTTAGAACAAATTGGGCTGATCACTGCATTTCAAGCTGGTGAACTTCGTAATAAGCGCATTGCTGATTTGGCTATGGCCAATTATCTCATTCTTGATCGCCTTGGCGAAGGTGGCATGGGAACGGTTTTTCGTGCCAGGCACAAACGCATGCGCAGGATTGTTGCGCTTAAGGTGCTTAACCCGGAAATTCAAGAAAACCCAGATCACTTGCAACGCTTTCAACGCGAGATAGAAACCTTGGCTCGCCTTAATCACCCCGGGGTTATACAAGCTTATGATGCAGATTTCGGGCCATCTGGATTCTTTTTGGTTCTCGAACTTGTTGAAGGGAACGATCTTGACGGGATTGTTCGCAAGCATGGCCCCCTTCCCGTAAGCGAAGCCATCGATGCCATGATTCAATCTGCTAAAGCTTTGCAATATGTACACGATCAGGGGATGGTGCACCGCGATATCAAACCGCAAAACCTGATGAGAAATAGGCAGGGTGATATTAAGGTTGCAGACCTTGGGCTTGTTCGCCTAACCGAAGCCGAATCTTCGGATGATCACAACAAGCAAGGCCTTACCCAGCAATTCACCATTGCAGGCACATTGGAATTCATGGCTCCTGAACAAGCCGAAAACACCAGTGGAGTTGATAACCGCGCAGACATTTACAGCCTTGGTTGTTCCTTATATTACATCCTGGCTGGTAAAAATGTTTACACGGGTAAATCCGTAATGGATAAGTTGATGGCTCATATGACCCATCCAATCCCGAGCATCAGAGAATTAAGGACCGATGTATCTGAAAAACTTGATAATGTCTTTAAGAAGATGGTTGCAAAGACGGTTGATCAGCGATATCAGACAATGAATGAAGTAGTTGCCGATCTTGAAAATATCAAGATGTTGGAGAAAGTTTCTAATGTCGCCCCAACTAATATCGTAATAACTCCGCAGGCCAGCCAAACCGAAACAGATACCGGCACTGCTTTTTTTGAATCCCCGATAGCAAAGCGTGCCCCATCTGAATTAGAAGGCACTTTGATTTTCAACCCAGGCCAAAAAACTTCCATTCAGAATGATTCGAATATCGCTACAACTTCATTTATCGAACGACCTAGCCAATCCGGTGCAGAACTATCCCAAATCGATAGCGCCAAGGTTTTGCTTGTTGAACCTTCTAAACTTCAAGGCATGATGATTAGCAACCAGCTTAAATCGCTTGGTATTGCTGATGTAAAACTTGCGGTTTCAGGAGAGGATGCATTCGAACAGTTTAACAAAGGGGGCTATAAGGCCATTGTTTGCTCGCAAAATCTACCTGATTGTAGTGGTATTGAACTTGCTCAAAATATAAAAACAACACCTTCAGGCAAAGGTATTTCTTTTATCTTGATTACCTCGAACATTGATAATGAAATGGAATCCCTGGCTGCAAAAGTCGATTTCAAAATTCTTAGAAAACCCTTCACTCCAGAACAACTTAAATCAACTTTACCTGTAAACGCGCCTAGCGTTACCCAGCCTATTGTTTCACAGCCCACCACCAAAACCGTGCTTTTGGTTGATGATAGTTCCTTTGCCAGGAAAAGAATGGTGGGGATTTTAAAAACCTTGGGGTTCGATGATGTTGTAGAAGCAGTTGATGGTGCGAAAGGTTTGGCCATGGCCCAGAGCCGACCTTTTCTTTTTATCGTCTCTGATTTTCATATGCCTATTTTAGATGGTAAGGGCTTTGTCGAAAGCCTTAGCCAAGATCCTAAGCTGAAAAATATCCCCGTTTTGCTGATCACCAGCGAACCCGATTCTTTCCTGCTCGATCCTATTCGAACCTTGAAGTCATGCAGAATTCTTTCGAAATCCGCCGAGGCTTCTGCTCTTAAGATGGAAATCTCTAAGTTTATTGCCCTTTAAGTTTAAAAGAGTGCACTTAGTTAGTACAGTTTTAACGGTTATACGAATAAAAGCCCTTCACTGGGCTATTTTGTACTAAAAATCACGCTTTCCCTTAAAGTTTACGCACACTTCCTATGTTATCTTAATTGTTAACCTTAACTTTTATTTCTTACTAATAAGTTATTTATGAGCGAAATGGACGAGGCACTAGTAGAATTTCTCATCGAGTGTCAGGAAAACCTGTCTCGTATGGATCTTGAGCTTCTCGAGCTTGAGAAGTCCACGGATCCCGAATTGGTAAAAAGTATCTTTCGAGTAATGCATACTATTAAGGGAAGTGCAGGGTTTCTTGGATTATCGAAACTCGAAAAGCTAACCCATGCAGCAGAAAATCTGCTGAGTAAAATACGCGATGGCTCGCTTCAACCCACCACAGCAATTACTTCTGCTTTGTTAGCTGCAATTGATGGAACCAGAGCCATTCTTTCCAGCCTTGAATCGAATCAAAACGAAGGTAATTCAGATTCAGAAGCAATTATAAAAACGCTTAACGATTGCACTAAGCCGACACCTGCCATTGTAAAAGAAGCCCCCATCCCCGTTGCAAGCTCTGTAAATGTTGAAATGGACGAAGCCCTTAAAGAATTTCTCATCGAGTGTCATGAAAACCTATCTCATCTGGATCTTAAGCTTCTCCTACTTGAGAAGTCCACTGATCCCGAATTGGTAAAAAGTATCTTTCGAGTAATGCATACTATTAAGGGGAGTGCAGGGTTTCTTGGATTATCGAAACTCGAAAAGCTGACCCATGCAGCAGAAAATTTGCTTAGTAAAATACGCGATGGCTCGCTTCAGCCTACCACGGTAATTACTTCTGCGTTGCTAGCTGCGATCGATGGCACCAGAGCCATTCTTTCGAGCCTTGAGTCGAATCAGAACGAAGGTAATTCAGATTCAGAAGCAATTATTAAAGCACTTAACGATTGTACCAAGGCGCCAGCATCTGTTGGTAATGCGCCTGTTGCCAAAACACCTGCTCCAGAAATTAAACCGAATCCTGCACCGGTTATTGCGCCAACGATGGTGTTTCCGAATCCTGCACCGGTTATTGCGCCAACGATGGTGTTTCCGAATCCTGCACCGGTTATTGCGCCAACGATGGTGTTTCCAAGGGATGCTGGAACTTCTTTTTCAGATGCAGTAAAGCCCGTTCCTTCGACTGCAATTCCAGCAACTTTAGTAATTGAAAAGGCTCCAGATACTGTTTCTGTAATGAAGGAAAAAATTGAAGAACCACATCGAGAGGTGGCTTCTGCGCTTTCGGATTCCTCTGTTCGTATTCCGGTAGATGTTCTTGATAAATTAATGTCGCTTGCAAGTGAGTTGGTTTTATCGCGTAACCAATTGTTGCAGTGCTCTACAAGGTTGAACGATTCCTTGTTGCAGGTGGCATCAAGGCAATTCAATCTGGTGACTTCCGAATTGCAGGAAGCATTGATGAAAACCAGGATGCAACCCATATCGAATGTATGGAACAAATTCCCGCGCATGGTTCGTGAGGTTGCATTCAAACTGGGCAAACAAATCAACCTGCAAATGCAGGGTGCTGAAACTGAGCTTGATAAAACATTAATAGAAGCTATTAAAGATCCCTTGACGCATCTTGTGCGCAATTCAATCGATCATGGAATTGAATCTCCCGAAGGCAGGGCCCGGGCCAATAAAAAACCTGAAGGTACTCTTTTGCTTCGGGCGTATCACGAAAGCGGCCGTGTTAATGTTGTCATTTCTGATGATGGTAAAGGGATCGACCTTAACCGAGTCAAAGCGAAGGCGCTTGAAAAGCAGTTGCTTTCTTCTGATCAGCTTTCGCAAATGGGTGATAATTCGGTATTACAGTTGATATTCCTTCCCGGATTTTCGACTGCCGAAAAAATCACCAGCGTTTCAGGCAGAGGCGTTGGCATGGATGTTGTAAAAAACAACATCGAAAAAATTGGTGGCATGATTGATATTCAAAGCGAATTGAATAAAGGTACAACAATCCACCTGCGTATTCCGCTTACTCTTGCGATTATCAAAGCTCTTAGTATTACCGCTGCGGGCCAAAGTTTTACCATACCACAAACTCATATCACTGAATTACTCAGGATTAAGGATGATAGTAAAATTGGTGGTATTGAGTATGTGCATGAGACTCCCGTATTTAGATTTCGTGGCAAACTCATTCCCTTGATCAATCTTGCTGAACTTTTACAAATCAAAGGAAAGTCTGAAACTCAATCGAAGCCCAATCATTTGGTGATTTTGCAAGCTGAAGACAGGCAGTTTGGCCTCTTGGTGGATTCCGTCAAGGACACCAATGAAATTGTTGTTAAGCCTCTTCCTTCGAGGTTGAAAGGCGTGGGTTGTTTTGCTGGGGTGACCATCATGGGAGATGGTTTGGTACAGCTTATCCTTGATGTTTCCGGAGTGGCTAGGCTGGGAAGAGTTTTACCAAAAATACGCGACCTTGGCATTAAAGATCTTTCAGCACAGGACGAAATTAAAGCGGATAATCAAAGTGCAGGTGAGGGTCTTCTTTTGGTTAGTGCAGGTGGTGAAAGCCAGATTGCAATTCCTTTAGAGCAGGTGGTTAGACTGGAAGAATTCAGACCTTATCAATTGGAAAAGACAGGCGAAATGCATTTGGTTCAATATCGCGAAGGCATCATGCCAATTTACAATCTTGGAAATATTTTGGGAATCAAGGGTGGAGTAGAGATTCAGGATAAAACCCGAAAAATACAGGTTGTCGTTCATAACTATGCTGGCAAGTACGTGGGCCTGGCGGTTGAGAAAATTCTCGATACTGTTTACGAATCGATAAAAATCAATGGTGAGAGTACGGGGCAGGGAATAAAGAAAACAGGCGTTGTTAGCGGAAAAATCACTGAATTTGTTGACCTTGGAGTCCTTTTAGCCCTAACAGTTAAAAAATCGGAGGTCGTTTCTTGAGCAAGGAACTTTCTTACGCCACATTTACCATTGATGGTAAACTATTTGGAATTCTCATTGAGGATGTGCAGGAAATACTGCGCCCTCTTGAAGTAACTGAAGTGCCTTTGGCTTCCTTGGCGTTCAACGGGCTTATTAATCTTCGAGGCAATATTGTCCTTGCGGTTAGGATGCGCCAACAACTTGGTTTGCCTACCATGGAGGCCAAGTTTTGCATGAACATAATTATTAAGCTTCGAGATGAATTTTACAGTTTGCAAGTTGATTCGGTGGCAGATGTGGTTGTGGTGCAAAAAGATGATTTTGAAATCCCGCCTGAAACACTCCCCGTGGAAATTAGGCGATTCATCACTGGCACTTACAAAGTTGATAACAAGTTATTACATATTTTGGACATTGAGCAAATCCTTGAGGATAAATCGTTGTCTCTTAAAGAAAAACAAAGTGAGATTTTAGTATGAGCATTCTGCAAAGGCTTCTTCTTATTTCTGCAAGTTTCCTACTGCCGATTTCTGTGTTGCTCTATTTCACAGTTGATGGCATACAGGATCGCATTGATTTTGCAGGCCTTGAAAAACACGGTAATAGCTTTCAGAGACCGCTGGAGAAAATACTTCGCTCCCTGCTGGTTCATAAGAGCGCTGCCCTTTCAGTTCTTGAGGGTGACTCTACTGCCTTAACAACTGCTACCAAAGAGGAAGCATCTTTGGATTCTGCGATTCGAAATCTTGAAGTGCTTGAAAAATCCTTTGGCACCATTTTGCAATTCACTCAGGATGGCCTTGCTAAGAGAAAAAGAGAAGAAGCTAAAATTGATAATTTCTCGAGAAAATGGGATCAATGCAGGAAATTCTGGCAGACTATGACCCCCGAAGCTTGCAAAAACGAGCATGATAATCTGATTAAGATTGTTCGTATGATGATTACTCATTTGGGCGATACTTCCAATCTTATTCTTGATCCGGATCTGGATTCCTTTTACTTGATGGATGTAAGCGTTGTTGCGTTGCCTAGTGGCCAAGAACGAATTTCAACTTTGCTTACCACCTATGGTACGCTGATTAAAAAGGGTGCAAATGATCAGGAAGACAAGTTAGCTCTTGCGATCCAAAATGCCCTTTTTCAACAAAGTGATTTAGATAGGATTTTCTCAAGCATCGATACCGCCTTTAATGAAGACAATAACTTTTATGGTAAATCGGAATCTCTGCAAAAGAATATCAGTGCGCCTTTGGAGAAATTTAAAAAATCATCTGGTAATTTTACCAAGCTTCTTTCATCCCTTAAGGCGGAAGAACTTACTAAAGCTGATCCAAAAATTTTAGAAGCAGGCAATGAGGCTCTGGAAGATTCTTTTAGCCTTTGGGATACATGCTCTGCGGAACTTCAAGTGTTGTTGGAATCTAGAATTCTCAAGTTTCAAAATGACAGGCTTTCTTCTTTAATGCTTTCCGCATTAGCATTGGTTATTTCTTTCTTCCTTGTGTGGTACATAGGAAGAGGATTAAACAATTCCTTTATACAAATATCAGGCAATTCTAAAAAATTGATCGTGTCTTCTAATAACCAGAAAATGGTAAGCAAGAGCATGGTAGCCAACGCAACCGAAACTTCTGCCCAAGCTAATGCCATTGCAAGTGCTGCAGAGGAAGTCAGTGTGAATATTCAATCAGTTGCAAGCGCAGCAGAGGAAATAGGCGCAACAATCCGAGAAATAGCGAAACAATCGCAGCAAGCAGCCCAGGTTGCAAACGAAGCAGTTAGCATTGCAGAAACTGGAAATAAGGCAGTTCTTAGGTTGGGCGAAAATAGTAATATCATTGGCAATGTAATTAAAGTTATCACCTCGATTGCAGAACAGACGAATCTGCTGGCATTAAACGCGAGCATCGAAGCTGCCCGAGCAGGCGAGTTTGGTAAAGGTTTTGCAGTGGTAGCTAGCGAAGTCAAAGAACTTGCCAAGGAAACCGCCAAAGCGACTGAAGATATTCGAACGAAAATAGAGGGGATTCAATCGGATACCAAGGAAGCGGTAAGTTCCAACGAGAAGACCCGTAACATCATTAGTAGAATTCATGAGATTCAAAGTACGATTGCGGGAGCAGTGGAAGAGCAAGCTGCTACTACGAGAGAGATCACCCGAAATGCAGCGGATGCAGCCACGGGTAGTTCGGAAATCGCCAAGAATATTTCGGGGCTAGCAGAAGCTGCCCGAAGTACTTCCAAGGGTGCGACTGAATTAGAAACAGCAGCATTGGGATTGGATACCATGGCTTCTGAGTTGGAAAAGATTGTTAAAACTTTCCAGATAAAATCGTAGGATTTCAACAGAAAACAAACTTAGGTCAGACCTAGAAAATAACGAAAGATAAAGCGAGGGATTATTCATGAGTATTCTGCAAAGGCTTCTTCTAATTTCTGTCAGTTTTTTACTTCCAATTTCTGTTCTGTTGTATTTTGCAATCGATGGAATACAGGATCGGATTGATTTTGCAGAGCTCGAAAAGCAGGGGAACATCTACCAGAGGCCACTGGAAAAAATCTTGAAAGCGCTTTTGATTCACAAAAATGCAGCATCAGCAGTCCTTGCAGGGGATAATGCTTCTAGCATCATTATTGCAAAAGAACAATCTGCTTTGGATTCTGCGCTTCGCACGTTGGAAAGTTTGGATAAAGAGATCGGATCGGTTTTGCAATTCACCCAGGATGGCCTAGCCAAGAGAAAAAGAGATGATGCAAAGGTTGATAACTTATCCAGAAAATGGGATCAATTACGAAAGTCTTGGCAGACATTGCCTATAGATGTTTGCAAGACTGAACATGATAACCTAATTAAAATTATTCGCACCATGATCACCCATTTGGGCGATACCTCGAACCTTATTCTTGATCCTGATCTGGATTCCTTTTACTTGGTGGATGTAAGCCTTGTTGCGTTGCCTCAAGCGCAGGAACGAATCTCAACATTGATTTCACTGTATAACGCAATCGTCAAAAACGATGCTAAGCAAGAAGAAAATAATATAGCAATGACTGCTCAGCTGACTCTTTTTTCGCAGAGCGATATTGATAGGATTTTTGCAAGTATTGAAACCTCAATGAATGAAGATAATAATTTTTATGGTAAGTCCGAATCCCTGCACAAAAATCTACCTGCCCCCACTGAAAAGCTTAAGAAAAACACTGACAACTTTGTGAAATTGCTACTTAACCTTAAACCTGAGCAACTGAACAAAGCCGACCCTAAAATTCTCGATGCGGGTAATGATTGCCTTGAGGATTCCTTCAACCTTTGGGATGCCTGCTCTGCTGAACTTGAAGAATTGCTTAATAAAAGAATCACGAAGTTTAAGTACGATAGATTTTATTCGATAATGCTTTCCGCACTTGCACTTTCAGTATCATTTGCTCTTGTTTGGTTTATTGGAAAGGGGATTACCGTGCCTATTCGCACCAGCAGTGCAAGGCTCGATAAACTTGCCAAGGGCGATCTTGCCTCAGTCGTTGAAATCCAAGGACAAGGGGAATTGGGAGCAATGTCGCAATCCCTTTCCAAAGCTGTTTTGGGTATGAATAACGCAATCGTTTTAATTTCAGTCAATGCCCAAAAATTGATCAATTCTTCCACCAATCAAAGGCAGGTCAGTCGGAGTATGGTTGCCAACGCAACCGAAACTTCTGCCCAAGCCAATGCCATTGCAAGTGCAGCAGAGGAAGTTAGTGTAAATATTCAATCAGTTGCAGGGGCAGCCGAGGAAATGGGCGCAACCATAAGGGAAATTGCAAAGCAAGCGCAGCAAGCGGCCCAGGTTGCAAACGAAGCGGTTACTATTGCAGAAACAGGAAATAAAGCGGTGCTTAGGTTGGGCGAAAATAGTGCCATCATTGGTAATGTGATAAAGGTGATCACCTCAATCGCAGAACAGACAAATCTACTGGCATTAAACGCGAGCATCGAAGCTGCTCGAGCAGGAGAGTTTGGCAAAGGTTTTGCAGTGGTAGCTAGCGAAGTAAAAGAACTTGCTAAGGAAACCGCCAAGGCGACGGAAGATATTCGAACCAAAATTGAAGGTATTCAATCAGATACCCGGGAAGCAGTAAGCGCCAACGAGAAGACCCGAAATATCATCAATAAAATTCATGAGATTCAAAATACGATTGCTGGAGCGGTGGAAGAGCAAGCAGCTACAACCCGAGAGATCACCAGGAATGTTGCGGATGCAGCTACCGGCAGTACCGAAATTGCCAAGAATATTACAGGGCTTGCCGAGGCTGCCCAGAGCACTTCTAAGGGTGCAACCGAGTTAGAGAAAGCTGCAATGGGCTTAGATTCGATGGCTACGGAGTTGGAGCAATTGGTAAAAACATTTCAAACCAAGGCATCGTAATCTTTGCTGAAAAGCGATTGATAAAGCTTTGATGAATTTTTTTGGTAATGGCAGTAATTAATCCTATAATGTTATTTGCTATCAATTATATGTTGGCAATTAACATACTTTTATTAGTGGAATAATTTATGCCTTTAATTCGTGTGCTAATTGTTGATGATTCTTCAGTAGTACGCAGAACCTTAAAAACAGTGCTATTATCTGATCCGGATTTTTCCATAGTGGGTGCAGGGTCTGATGGCAAAGAAGGAATAGAGCTGGCTTTAAAATTAAAACCAGACTTGGTTATTCTTGATGTTGACATGCCGAGGATGAATGGTCTTGAGGTTCTCGCTGAACTTAAAAAGAAAAATCCCGAATTAGCAATCATCATGTTTAGCTCCTTGGTGCAAAAAGGAAGCGTTATTACCCTTGATGCAATTTCCCTAGGCGCAGATGATTATTTCTGCAAACCTTCTACAGGGTCAGCAGAAGAAACCATTGAATTGTTGAAAAAAGATTTTTTGCCTCGCCTGAAAGCTGTTTTTAAAAAGAATCAGTCCAGCAGTGGGGTAATTGACTTGCCTCAAGCTGCAAAAAAAGTACTCAAAGAACATATAAAATCCGTCACGCCTAAAATCTTAGCAATCGGGGTGTCTGCGGGCGGCCCAGAAGCCCTTAAAGTATTGCTGACGGCACTGCCACCTTTACCAGTTCCCGCTGTTATTACCCAACATATGCCCGCAGGTTTTACCAAAAGCTTGGCAGATCATTTAAACAGCCAAACTAGGCATCCTGTTACCGAAGCGGTAGATGGGGATACCCTTGTTGTAGGGAAGTTTTTGCTTGCCCCAGGGGATTATCACATGGTGCTAGAACCATGCCTAGCAGGTAATAAAGTGCGATTAAATCAAAATCCCCCAGAAAATTATTGCAGGCCAGCGGTTGATCCGATGTTGAGGTCGGTTGCTAAAATATATGGAGCGAGTGCCCTGACCGTTATTTTGACAGGCATGGGGCAGGATGGCCTGGAGGGTTGCAAGGCAATTCATAAAGCTGGGGGGAAAATTCTGGTTCAAGATCAGGCCACCAGCGTTGTTTGGGGAATGCCAGGAACTGTCTATAAGGAAGGATTGGCAGAAGAAGCGCTTTCCATTCATGATCTTTCGGCAGCAATCATGGGTCGGCTGAATCAAAAACAAGCTCTTTAATAATTTCATTATTCGGATAATTCAATGCAATTTGACAGCGCAGCTATTACGCAAGAAAACTATCGTATTTTTGTTGATTTTCTCAAAATCAAACTTGGCCATGATTTGGGCGAGGGTAAGGAATATTTGATTGAAAACAGGCTAAACCCTGTTTGTGAAGCCCAGAAAATTGCGAATGTAAATGAGCTTGCTCGGGAAATAAAAATCAACCCCTACTCCGCCTTGGGGAACCTGGTTGTGGAGAACATGACCATTCAGGAAACTAGTTTTTTCAGGGGACCTAGAGTCTTTGACAATTTGAAGAAATACATCATTCCAAAATTGATCAACGAAAATGTTTATTCCCACACCATTAAAATTTGGTGCGCATGTTGTTCCACAGGCCAGGAACCTTATTCAATCATGATGCTGCTGATGCAGAATTTCCCGCAACTGGAAAATTGGAACATCAACCTTCTTGCGACTGATGTTTCTGAAAATGCGCTTACCAAGGCGCGATCTGGAATCTACTCGAGATTTGAAGTCATTCGCGGGCTATCCACTGACCTTAAAGAAAAATATTTCCTCGAAACCCCGGATAGTCAGTATCAAATCCGTTACGACTTGCGCCAAAAAATTAAGTTTCAGCAGGTCAATTTGCTGGAAGGATTCTATGCTCTTGGTGGCCCATTCGATATTATTCTTCTACGAAATGCTCTTATTTATTTCGCCCCTGAAGTCATCACAGGGATTTTTCAAAAACTCCGAGGCGCAATCAAGGATACCGGTTTCCTCATCTTAGGCGAATCTGAATCCATTATGGGAAAAACCACCATGTTCAACCTTCCAATTGAAGGAACGGATTATTTCACA
>Ga0255085_1000078_pt1 | contig 30604 bp, 28 predicted proteins | sample Colum_Cont_RepB__FD_188442 | JGI IMG/M metagenome (GOLD analysis project Ga0255085, IMG submission 188442) | Freshwater microbial communities from Columbia River, Oregon, United States - Colum_Cont_RepB_8d | ecosystem: Environmental > Aquatic > Freshwater > River | place: USA: Oregon | collected... | reverse complement strand
CACCGTTGTCGGTCAGCAGGGCCAGATCCTGGGACGGGTCCCCGTCGATCACGATGAGATCGGCCACCGCCCCGCGGGCCAGAACCCCGAGTTGCCCCTCCCGCCTCAGGATGCGCGCATTGATCGAAGTCGCGCTTTGCAGCACCTCGATCGGGCTGAGCACCTGAGCGCGCAACAAAAATTCATTGGACTGGTCATCGTGCATCGGACCGAGCAGATCGGTCCCAAAGCCGATGGCGACACCCTCGGATTTTGCGATCCGCAGCGACTCCAGCCCGCGATCCTTGACGCGATCGAGCTTGTCGAGCATGGCCTGGGGCCAACCCAGTGCGGCCCCCTCGCGAAACAGCGAGTCGTAGGTCACCAGTGTGGCCACGAAGAAGGCATCGTGCCGGGCCATCTCGCGGGCGGCTGCGGCATCGATGAGGTTGCCGTGTTCAATGCTGCGCACGCCCGATTGCACCGCACGGATGATGGCGCGAGGGGAGTAGGCATGGGCCATGACATAGGTGTTCGCGGCCTCAGCCTCCTCGCAGATCGCGCGCAACTCCTCCAGCGAATACTGGGTTCCATCGATGGGATCGGTCGGGCTTGAGACGCCCCCACCGGCCATCACTTTGATCTGGTGCGAGCCGTTACGAATCTGCTCGCGGGCCGCACGACGCACCTCGCCCACGCCATCGGCGATCGACCCGAGCAGCCCCAGGCCGGCACAGGTGCACATCATGGTCTTGACTCCGATCGGTCGGGTATCACCATGGCCTCCGGTCTGCGAAATGGCCTGGCCGGCAATGAACAGACGCGGGCCCAGAAAATGTCCCCGCTCAACCGCTTCGACCAGGCCGTGATCCGCACCGGCCGCATCGCGCACGGTGGTGTAGCCCCGCCCCAGCATGCCCTCCAGAATGTCCTTGGTCTGGGCCGCGATGAGGGAGGCCGGTGTCATCGAGAGCTTCAGAAAATCCGGCATCGTCGAGGTGACATGCACATGGGCATCGATCAGGCCAGGCAGGATGGCTCTGCCTTGCAGATCAATGGTCCGCGCGTCATCCACGCGGGTGGAACCAAACAGCACATCGGCAATCCGGTCGCCCTCGACCACCACCGTGGCGTTGGGCTGCATCCGTCCCGCAAGGCTGTCAAACAGCAGACCGTTCGTGAAGGCTGTGCGCATGAAGAAGCTCCTGAGCTCTGGCTCCCAGGGGTTCGCATCCTGGGGATCGCGTCGATGTCTCGGCGCCGATGAGGTGCCGATTCGCAGTTGCCAAGCATACCGGGCCGTGTGCAGGCCTTGAGTACAATCGGGCGCTTGGCCTCCGTAGCTCAGTGGATAGAGCATCCCCCTCCTAAGGGGAGGGTCGCACGTTCGATTCGTGCCGGAGGCGCCACCCTTACCTTGAGCAGCGCGTATGCGTGCTCGCCCTGCGCATGAGCCAGTCCCCTGCCCCCGCCCGGCGCTCCACCGATGAACAGCAGCGCCTTCACGAGGCCGTCCGGGTCATCTTCGAGGAACGGGTGACCTTCAACCGCCTGCTCGGCCTGCGGATCACCTCGTTTGACCCGCTCGATCCCCGCGTGTGTTTCGACATGCGACCCGACCTGGTGGGCGAATTCAATTCCCCCCGGCTGCATGGTGGGGTCACGGCGTCAGTGCTCGATGCCACAGCAGGTCTGGGCATCATGCTGGGTCTGGGCGAAAAATTCGCCCACGAACCCGCTGACCAGATCGCCCTGCGGATTCGCAAGGTCGGCACAATTGACTTGCGCATTGACTATCTGCGGGTCGGCCAGGCGCAGTCGTATGAGGCGCGCGCCGTGATTACCCGACTCGGCGGGCGCATCGCCTCGGCCCGAATGGAATTGCATGGCAACGACGGCCTCATGGTGGCCACGGGCGCTGCCTCCTTCGTCACCAGTTGATCAGGATCTCCCATGCATCTCGTTGCCTGTGCTGCCCTGCTGCTCGCGGTCTCCTTTGGGGCCAGACAGTCCATGGCGCTCTTTCTGTCCACCCTCAACACCACCACGGGGCTGGGCATTGCCACGGTCAGCCTGGCCTTCGCCATCGGTCAGCTCTGGTGGGGTCTGACCCAGCCGGTGGCCGGAGGCTTTGCCGACAAGTACGGCAGTGCTCGCGTCATGGTCGTGGGCGCACTCATGATTGCCCTGGGCCTTGCGCTCACCCCCTGGGCCACCAACCTGCCCATGCTGGTGCTGTGCATCGCCATTCTGGGCGCGGGTGGCGCAGGTGCGCTGGGCCCGTCGGTCATGATGTCGGCAGTCACCCGAAGCGTTGGCGAAGCCAAACGCGGCATGGCAACCGGGATCGTCAATGCCGGGGGCTCGCTCGGTCAGTTCATCATCGTGCCCATCACCCAGGCGATGATCAGCGGCTGGGGCTGGATGATGGCGCTCTGGGGGCTGTCGCTGCTCACGCTGATGGCCATGCCCCTGATTGCTCCCTTTCGTCAGGCCATGGCCAGCGGGCCTGCCGCAGCGGCCGGTGCAAACGACACGCTGTCACAGGCCATTCGCAGGGCTGGCGCCGATCCGAGCTTCTTGCTGCTGAGCGCGGGATTCTTCGTCTGTGGCTTCCATGTGGCCTTCATTGCCACCCACCTGCCCGGCGTGGTTGAGGCCTGCGGGCTCACCCCCGCTGTGGGCGCCTGGTCGCTCGCCACCATCGGACTGTTCAACGTCGTGGGCAGCCTCACCGTAGGCTGGGCGGTTGGCCGGTATCGCATGAAGTTCCTGCTGTCGGGTCTGTATGCCACCCGTGGATTGGCGGTTCTGCTCTTTCTGCTGGCCCCCAAGACGGAGGTCGTGATGCTGCTTTTCGCAGCCGTCATCGGGGCCACCTACCTCTCGACCGTACCGCCCACGGCCGGCCTCGTGGCCAAGCTGCATGGCCCGAAGTTCATGGCCACCCTGTTCGGTCTGGTGATGCTGAGTCATCAGGTTGGGGGGTTCCTTGGCGCCTGGATGGGTGGCAAGGTCTTTGAGGCCACCGGCAGCTACGACTGGGTCTGGTACGCCGACATCGCGCTCGCGGTCTTCGCTGCCCTTGTGCACCTGCCCATTCGCGAGGCGCCGCCCGTCCCCCGCACGGTCGCAGCCTGACCACAGCATTTGCCGAGGCACAGGCTCATGCTGAGAGCCTGTGAGCGACCATGCTTGGCGCATGCCCGCACGCACCGAACGCCTCGCCCTGATTGATCTTGAAACCACCGGCATTTCGCCGGCCACCGATCGGATCACCGAAATCGGTCTCGTTCTCATGGACGACGGCGAGGTGACCCGGTGCTGGTCATCCCTGGTCAATCCTGCTCAGCCCGTGGCACCCGACATTCAATGGCTCACTGGCCTGACCAACGAGCAACTCGCCCGTGCGCCCCTGTTTGGCGCGCTGTGGTCAACCCTCGAACCGATGCTGCGCGAGCGCATCCTGGTGGCTCACAACGCACGCTTTGATCATGGCTTTCTGAAGGCCGAGTGGCGCCGGCTGGGCATGCGACATTTCACCGAAGTGCTCTGCACGGCGCGCCTGTCGCGTCGCCTGTTTGCGCAGGCCCAAGGCCACGGGCTCGACGCCATCAGCCTGCGTCATGGGTTGGAGCATCGAGCGGCAGCCCTGGCTCGCCTTCATGCCAGAGGCTGCGCACGCACGCAGCGGCACAGCGCGCTCGGCGATGCCTTGCGTCTGGCCGCCTTCATGCAGGTGCTCAGTGAAGACCCTGGCCCCGTCCGCCTGCAGGCCGAGATCCTCAGTTTGCTGCGCCGGCCTGCCTGTCCGCCCAACCTCGAGCCCACCGTTCTTGAGTCTCTGCCCGAAGAGCCCGGGGTGTATGTCTTTCGGGGCGAACACGGCCAGCCGCTGTATGTAGGCAAGGCGAAGAATCTCAGTGACAGGATCCGCGGGCACTTCCATGCCGACAGTCGCCTGGCCATCGATGCCCGGCTGAGCGCCGAGACCCATGCCATCGACACCGAGGTCACCGCGGATGAATTCGCGGCGCTGGTCCTCGAGACCCAATGGGTCAAATCACTCGCGCCGCTGCACAACCGCCAACTGCGAAGCCGCCCGGGCGTTCGCTTCATTCACCTGCCTGAGGCGTACGGTGTGCCCCGGCTGCTGTCCCTGGGCGATCTGCTCAAGCTCGGGCCTTCACCGTCGTGCTGGCCCGCTGACCTGTTCGGCCCCTTCGCAAGCGCGGCAGCTGCGCGCTCGGCGTTGGGTCACCTTGGACGGATCCACCGGTTGTGCGATGGCGGGATCGGTCTTTGGCACCGCGGGCGTGAGGGTGCACCGGCACCCTGCTTCTCACGCCAGATCGGTCGATGCATGGGTCTTTGCACCGGCGAGGAGTCGGGAGCATCCCATCGCAGCCGACTGCGTGCTGCACTGCAACCGCTGCGGCTGCCGCCCTGGCCCTGTCAGGGCCGCTGGATATATCGGGCCTCGGGCCGGGAGGGCCGCGTGCAGCAGATCCTGCAGTTTGAAGACTGGTGTGCGCTCGATCTGCAGGACGATCACCGCCAGCCCTTTGATCCGGATCTGTACCGGATGCTGCGCCGCCACATGACGCCATCGGCCGAAACGGCCTGAGCAAGCCATTCTGCGCGACGCACCGGATCATGCAGCGGTAATCGCCCCCGCCTTGAACCGACCCGTTTTTGCTGTGCTACAGTCACCGCGAGTGGCGCAGGCCATGTGCCTTGCGAGCGGGACTGATGGCCCTGTTCGAATCAGATTTTTTCTTCAGTTCAAATACAAGAGACAACCTTGCAGGTCTTCCAGCTTGTCATCAGCGGCGTCGCCCAGGGGTGCATCTATGGGTTGATTGCCTTGGGCTTCGTGCTCATCTACAAGGCCACTGAAACCGTCAGCTTCGTGCAGGGCGACCTGATGATGCTCGGCGGATTCGTTGGGCTGGCCGCCATGACCATGCTCAATTTTCCGTTCTGGTTGGCGATTCTGAGCGCCATCGCTGCCATGGGCCTGTTCGGACTGCTCACCGAACGTCTGGTGATCCGACCGATCCTGGGTCAGCCCCAGTTCACGATCGTGATGCTCACCATCGGCATTGGCTATGTCGTGCGCGGCCTGATCACCATGATTCCCGGCATCGGTACCGACACCCACACCCTGCCGGTGCCCTTCAAAGACCAGAATCTCGAAGCCGCAGGCCTGATCGTCTCGATGGAGCAGGTCGTGATCATCGGTGCCACGGCCCTGCTTTGCGGGGTGCTGTATGCCGTGTTTCGATACACCACGGTGGGCATCGCCATGCAGGCGGCCTCACAGAATCAATTGGCTGCGTACTACATGGGCATCCCGGTACAGCGGCTCAACGGACTGGTCTGGGCGCTCGCCTCAGCGGTGGCCGCCGTGGCCGGACTGCTGCTGGCGCCCATCACCTTCGTTCACGTCAACATGGGTTTCATCGGCCTCAAGGCCTTTCCGGCCGCGGTGGTTGGCGGCTTTGGCAGCCTGCCTGGTGCGATTGTCGGCGGACTGATCATCGGCGTGGTGGAGTCGCTGTCCGGCTTTTACCTGCCGGTCGGCTTCAAGGATGTTGCGCCCTACATCGTGGTGTTGCTGATGCTGTGGTTCAAGCCGAATGGCTTGTTCGGCGAAAAACTGCGCAAGAAGGTCTGATTCCCATGCGTTTCGTCTTCAAGACCGGCTACGAGCAGGATGTCGCGCTCGCCAAGCATCAAGGTCATCGATTCTGGTACGGCGCACTGATGGCGGTGCTGCTGGTTGCGCCCGTGCTGCTTGAGGAGTACTGGCTGGCGCAGCTCAGTTTCGTGCTGATCTACTCCATCGTGGGCCTGGGCCTGATGCTGCTGGCGGGCTACACCGGCCAGGTCTCGATCGGTCAGGCCGCCTTCATGGGCGTGGGGGCCTATGCCCAGGCCTACTTCACCAACCTGGGCTTTTCGTTTCCGGTGGCGCTGGTGATCGGCATGGTGCTCTCTGCGGTGGCGGGCATCATCGTGAGCGTGCCCGCGCTGCGGGTCAAAGGCATCTACCTGGGCATCGCAACGCTGGCCTTTGGCTTCATCGTTGAAGAGGGCTTTGCCCGCTGGGAAAGCGTGACCGGCGGCAATGCCGGTGTCACCGTCAAGGCCCCCGAGATGCTCGGATTCAAGTTCGACAGCGACATGTCGTTCTACTACCTGTGCCTGGCGCTTTGCGTCCTGAGCACCCTGGCCGTGCTGAATCTGCTGCGTGCACCCACCGGGCGGGCCTTCGTGGCCATTCGCGACTCCGAGATCTCGGCCCAGTCCATGGGGATCAATCTCGCCTGGTACAAGGGGCTGGCCTTTGCGATCTCGGCCGTCATGGCGGGGGTGGCCGGTGCGCTGTATGCCCACAAGATGAGCTTCATCACGCCCGACCAGTTCAGCCTGATTCAGTCGGTGGATCTGCTGCTGCTCGTGGTGGTGGGCGGCCTGGGCTTTGTGCACGGCGCCTTCCTGGGGGCCATCTTCCTGATCACCATGCCCCAGCTGATCGCGGTGGGCAAAGACTTTCTGCCCGAGAGCATCGGGGGTGCGGCCGGGCTTCAGGGGGTGATCTACGGGCTGGTGCTGGTGTTCTTCGTGCTCTTCGAGCCCATGGGACTCTATGGTCGGTGGCTCAAGATCCGGACCTGGTTCCAGATGTTCCCGTTCTACCGTCGGGGCATGTTCAAGCGTCAGAAGAGCTTCACCAAGTCGGATCGACTCAAATGAGCATCCCTTCATCTTCCTCATCGGACGGCGTGCTGCTCAAGGCGCGCGATCTGCAGGTGCGATTCGGTGGCGTGGTGGCCGTCAACAAGGTGAGCTTCGACGTCAAGCGCGGCGAGGTCTTCACCCTGATCGGGCCCAACGGGGCAGGCAAGACCACCGTGTTCAACCTGATCAGCCGCATCTACGTACCCACCGAAGGCAGCCTGGAGTTCGAAGGCACCCCGCTTGCGAGCGTGGCGCCCCACCAGGTGGCCGAACTGGGCATTGCGCGCACCTTTCAGAACATCGAACTTTTTGAATACGCCACCGTGCTGCAGAACCTGCTCATCGGGGGGCATGTCCACCGCAAGACCAGCTTCTGGCAGGACATCCTCTTCACGGGCAAGGCACGCCAGGCCGAGATTCAGGCCCGCGAATCGGCAGAACGCGTGATCGAGCTGCTCGACCTGCAACCGCATCGAGACTCCCTGGTGGCGGGCCTGCCGTATGGCGTTCGCAAGGTCGTCGAGCTCGCTCGCGCCCTGTGCACCCAGCCCAAGCTGCTCTTGCTTGATGAGCCCTCCTCGGGCCTGAATGTCGAGGAAACCGATGGCATGGCCTTCTGGATCCAGGACATCAAGAACGAACTCGGCATCACCGTCCTGATGGTCGAGCACGACATGACCCTGGTCTCCAAGGTGAGCGACCGCGTGCTGGCCATGAACCAGGGGGAGATGCTGTCGCTGGGCAGCCCACGCGAAGTGCAGAGCGACCCGAAGGTGATCGAGGCCTATCTGGGCTCGGCGGAAGACATGTCATTTCTGCGCCGGCCCACGGCCTTTGAGCGGAGGGATGCCTGATGTCTGGCAACATCCTGCTCAAACTCGCCAATGTCGAGAGCGCCTATGGCCCGATCCGGGCCATCCGGGGCGTGAGCCTGAAGGTCGCCCAGGGCGAGATTGCCACCGTGCTGGGCTCCAACGGCGCGGGCAAGACCACCATCCTCAAGACCATCTCCGGCATCATCGATCCGCGCCGGGGCAGCGTGGAATTCAAGGGCGAGAACATCGCCGCCCAGGATCCCGCCATGATCGTGCAAAAAGGACTCTCGCATGTGCCTGAGGGCCGCGAGGTGTTCCCGCTGTTGAGCGTGCGCGACAACCTGCTGATGGGTGCGTACACGCGCAAGGATCGCGACCAGGTGGCCCGCGACATCGAAACCGTGTTTGGCTACTTCCCCATCCTTCAGGAGCGGGCCGCGCAGAATGCAGGCCTGCTCTCGGGCGGACAGCAGCAGATGCTGGCCATCTCGCGCGCCATCATGGCCGCGCCTGAACTCATCCTGCTCGATGAGCCCAGCCTGGGCCTGTCGCCCCGTCTGACCAAGGAGATCTTCGAGATCATCGTGCGAATCAACCGGGAGCGCGGGACCTCCATGCTGCTGGTTGAACAGAATGCCAACATGGCGCTGAACGCAGCCGACTTCGGCTACGTGCTTGAGAATGGCCGCATTGTCATGGAAGACTCCTGTGCGGCGCTGCGCGAGAAGGACGACATCAAGGAGTTCTATCTCGGCATGAAGGAACAGGGCGTGCGCGGTGAGCGCCGCTGGAAGAAAAAGAAGACCTGGCGATGAGCACGACTGCACTCGATCCGCACCGCATCGTCAACGGCACCGAGATTTTCGGTGCGCCCGAGGCGATCGATTTCGACACCATCCCGAAGCTGTTCTGGAACCGCGTGGCCGAGCTGGGCGATGCCCCCATGATGCGCCAGAAGGACCTGGGCATCTGGCGCGCCTACAGCTGGAAGGAGGTCGGGGCGATCGTGAGCGAGATCGGCGCCGGCCTTGCGAGTCTGGGCTTTGAACCCGGCGAGGTGGCCTCCGTCCTGTCCAACACCCGACGCGAATGGGTCTGGACGGATCTGGCCGTACTCGCCATGGGTGGCGTGTGCAATGGCATCTACCCGACCGACTCGGCCCCACAGGTGCACTACCTGTGCGAGGACTCGCAATCGGTCTTTCTCTTCGTCGAAAACGAGGAGCAGCTCGACAAATACCTTGAGGTACGTGATCGTCTGCCGCAGATCCGCAAGGTCTTCTATTTCGACGAAGAGGGTCTGTCGAGCCTGGATGATCCGAAAATCATGTCGCTCGAGGCGCTGCGCACTCGAGGCCGCGAGCTGTTGCAGACTCAGCCCGCCCTCATCGAGCAGCGCAAGGCGGCGCGAACGGCCCACGATCTGGCCATTCTGGTCTATACCTCGGGCACCACGGGCAAGCCCAAGGGCGCCATGATTTCGCACAACAACCTGTGTGTGGTGCTGCAAAGCCTCTCGATCAGCGTCTTTCAGGGCTTGCCCCTGGGCGGTGAGCGGGTGGCCTTCCTGCCGTTGTGCCACATCGCGGAGCGCATGATCGGTGAGTACATCCCCATCATGCGCAAGTCGGTGGTCAACTTCGTCGAGAATCCCGAGACAGTCTTTGAAAACCTGCGCGAGGTGCAGCCGCATGTGTTCTTCGCGGTGCCTCGGGTGTGGGAGAAGATCTATTCGCAGGTGATGATTGCGCTGAGCGAGGCCGGTGGCCTGCAAAAGGCTGCCTATGCCTGGGCTCTCTCCGTCGGCGAGGCGGTCTACAGGGCAGGCAGCGAGGGGCGTTCACCCGGCGCCTGGCTGAGCCTGAAGAGCCTGATCGCGCGCACGGCGGTCATCAACAACGTGCGTCGCATGATCGGCCTGGAGCGGGTTCATCTGGCGCTCACGGGCGCAGCCCCGATCTCGCCCGACCTGATCCGCTGGTATCAGAGCCTGGGCATTCCGCTGCGCGAAGGCTGGGGTATGACCGAGACCTGTGGCGGCGGCTCCTTCAACCCGCGCGACAAGGTCAAGCCCGGCAGTGTGGGCCTGCCGGGCCCCGGCGTTGAGATGCGCATCGCCCCGGACACCCACGAGATCCAGCTGCGCGGACCGAACGTGATCATGGGCTATCTCAATCTGCCCGAGAAAACCCGCGAGACCATTGACGGCGAAGGCTGGCTGCACACCGGCGACGTCGGGCGAGTGGATGAAGACGGCTACTTCTACATCACCGACCGGATGAAGGACATCATCATCACCGCCGGTGGAAAGAACGTCACGCCCAGCGAATGGGAAAACGAACTCAAGTTCTCGCCCTATGTGACGGATGCGGTGGTCATCGGCGACAAGCGGGCCTACCTCACGGCGCTGGTCATGATCGATCAGGAAAACGTCGAGAAGTACGCCCAGGACAAGGATGTTCCGTTTACCAACTATGCGAGCCTGACCCGGACCCGTGAAGTGCAGGCCCTCATCCAGGCCGAAGTGGACCGAGTCAACGCAAAGTTTGCTCGCGTCGAACAGGTCAAGAAATTCAGGCTGCTCGAGACTCAACTGACAGCCGAAGACGAAGAACTCACGCCCACCATGAAGCTCAAGCGCAGTTTCGTGCAGAAGAAATATGCCGATCTGATCGAGGGTATGTACAGGGATTGAGCAAGTTGCCGGGGCTGTGGCAAGGTTCGTCCTTGCATTCGCGCATCGCCCTTTTTTAGTCCGGTTTCCCCCCTCTTGCCGTACCGGCGGCATCCACAGGAGACTCCATGAACCTGATCAAACGGACCACTCTGGCCCTGGGCATCCTGGCGATGTCTGCGGGCCTTGCGCAGGCCCACAACCACTCACCAGGAATCAGCAAGGGTGAGATTCTGATTGGCACCATTCAGGACCTGTCGGGCCCGATCGCAGCCTTTGGGAAGCAATCCCGCAACGGCCTGCAGTTGCGCGTGGACGAAATCAACGAACAGGGCGGCATCAACGGCCGCAAGATCAAGCTGATCGTCGAGGACAATGGCTACGACCCGCGCAAGGCCGTGCTCGCCGCCCAGAAACTGGTGAACCGAGACAAGGTCTTCGCGATTGTTGGACACATGGGTACCGCACACAACAACGCGGCCATGCCGATCCAGTTCGAAAAGAACGTGATCAACTTCCTGCCGATCACTGCAGCACGCGAGATGTACGAGCCTTTCCACAAGCTCAAGTTCTCGTTCGCCGCGACCTATTTCGACCAGATGCGCGCTGGCCTGCCGGTGATGTTCAAAAACAAGAACTACGCCAAGCCTTGCATCATCTATCAGGACGATGAGTTCGGCCTGGAGGTTCTGCGAGGCGCCGAGGATGCGCTCAGTGCTCTGGGCAAGTCGTTTGCCGAGAAAACCAGCTACAAGCGGGGCTCCACCGACTTTTCGTCGCAGGTGGCTCGCATGAAGAGCGCAGGATGTGATCTGGTGGTGATGGGTACCATCATCCGCGAGACCATCGGCACGATCGGCGAAGCTCGCAAGACTGGCTTCTCGCCTGACTTCTTTGGCTCGAGCGCAGCCTACACCGACTTGATCCACAAGCTCGGCGGCAAAGCCATGGACGGTCTGTATGCCATGCACACCGCGCAGCAGCCCTACCCCGACGACAAGGACGACAAGATCCGCTTCTGGTCAGCCAAGTACCGCACCAAGTTCAATGAAGAGCCCACGGTCTTCTCGGCCTATGGCTACACCATCATTGACACCTTTGCGGCCGCGGCTCGCGTGGCAGGCAACAATCTGACCACCGACAGCTTCATCAAGGCGCTTGAGACCACCAAGTTCCCGGGGGACATGTTCGGCAGCCCGCCGTTTGCCTTCAAGCCCGACTTCCGACTGGGCAACGACCAGAGCCGCCTGTCGCAGATCAAGGATGGCCGCTGGACGCCGATCACCGAATACCTTCCGGTGCCCAAGCACAGCAAGTAATCCGTCAGCCCCAGGGGCCAGGTTCACGAACGAACCCGGTCCCCTGAGCCGACAAGCCGCCCTCGGGCGGCTTTTTTATTGCGCCCTGGTCACCGATAGAGCCGTCCAGCACCGCCCAGAATCTCTGCGGCCCGTCCCTCACCCAGCGCCGCTACGACCGGCGACCACAGATCCAGCAGATCGGGCTGCGATTCGGGTTTGAAGAAGGTATGCGGCCAGTCCGAACCCCAGAGCAGTCGGTCCTGAAACAGGGTGTCCAGATCCACGATGAGAGGGTGAAGATCCCGATAGGGAGCGCTGGACTGCAGGCGATACCAGCCCGAGAGCTTGATCCAGGCCTTCTGGGCGGCCAGTTTCACGAGCGCCTGCCATGCGCTTCGAGCCTGCGGGACGGAACAGGCATCCGAAGTGAGCGCAGCAGTCATGCCGCCCAGATGGTCCAGCACCGCCACCACCCCACTACCCTCATGCCATTGGGCAACCCAGGGCAACAGATTCGGGGTGATGTACCACTGCAGATGCCAGTCCCGCGCCTTGAGCACCGGCATCAATGCATGGACGCGCCCAGCGATCGCAACCGGGTCTGCGCCCTCGCCTCGGGGTGATACGCAATTGAGACGCACACCCCGGATGCCCAGGTCATGCAGTTCATCCAGTTCAATCTCAGACTGACGCTCGAACCAGTCTCCTGGAACCACCACGCCCCGGTGACGGCCCCGCGTCTGGCGCAAAGCACTCAGCAGCACGGAATGATCCTGGCCATAGACGCTCGGTTGCACCAGAACGAGGTGCTGGATGCCCAGGCGCGACTCGGCCTCTCGCTCGATGACCTCCAGGGGCCGGTGCGCCGGTTGATAGTGCCCAGGCAGAACGGGCACCCGCTGGTCAAAGACGTGCAGGTGGGTATCCCAACCCACAAACGCCTGCATCACGACCCGATCAGCGCCAGGGGTTGATTCAGCCCTGGCGGATGCCATGCTCACGCACGACCCGCCCCCACAGCCTGATCTGATCCTTCACGAATCGGTCGGCATCGCCGCTGAAGGCATCTCCGCCCAGACTACGGATCCGGCCCAGAACCTCGACGTCGGCGATGGCTCTGGCCAGGGCCGTGCTCAAGGCGCTGCGAACCTCCGGGCTGATGCCAGCCGGTGCAAAGACTGGATTCCACTCCAGCACCTCATGGCCCCGGACCCCGGCTTCAGCCGTCGTGGGAACATCAGGCAATACCCTGCAGCGCACAGCGGCTGTCACGGCCAGAGCGCGAAGACGTCCGCTCTGAATATGCCCGAGGCTCGAAGCCACATTGGCAAAGAAGATGGGGACCTGCCCGCCCATGACATCGGTCAGCGCCGGAGCACCGCCCTTGTAGGGCACATGCAGCAACTGCACGCGAGCGAGCTGCTCGAAAAGAGCGCCCGCCAGATGCTGAGCCGAGCCATTGCCCGAGGAGGCATAAGCCAGCGAGCCCGGCCTGGCGCGCGCGATGCGCAGCACATCGTCCACCGTGCGGGCTTCAAAAGACGGGGTACAGACCAGCACATTCGGAAACTGGGCCACGACCCCCAGGGTGGAAAACGCCGTCAGCGGATCGTAGGGCAGCTTCTGAAACAGGGCTGGATTGACGGCAAACGAGGAGGCATCGAGCATGAGCACGCTGCCATCGTTCGGAGCACGAGCCACGTGCTGCGCCGCGATGGTACCGCTGGCGCCCGGACGGTTCTCCACCGCCACGGGCTGGCCCAGCGCTTCGGCCATGCGCGGTGCGATGAGGCGGGCCATGGCATCGGCGCCACCACCCGCCGGATAGGTCACCACCAGGGATACGGTCTTGCCTCCTGCGATGGCGGCGCGCGCACGGGAAACCGGCAGGGTCAGCAGCGCAGGCGTAGACAGTGCCGATGAAATCAGCTTGCGGCGCGTGTCAAGAAATGAGGGATTCATCGCTCACTGCCCCTTGCGCAACAGTCGGCCCGGCAGCGGATCGTGAACGGTACCGCGCTCATCGGCGACTCGAATCCCATTGACCCACACGCCATGCACGCCTCGCGACTGCGTCACCACCCGGGTTGCGCCGGCCGGCAGGTCATTGGCCCGCGAGCGCGAACCGCGCCCCACGGTCTTCGGATCAAAGAGCAGCAGATCCGCGGCCTTGCCGGCAGCGATCACGCCCCGGTTGGCAATCCCGAAGAACTCGGCCTGGGCGCTGGTCAACCTGCGGATGGCTTCAGGCAAAGGCATGATGCCCTTGTCACGGACCCAGTGGCCCATCAGATGCAGACCGAAACCCGAGTCGTCCAGAAAGGACAGATGGGCACCTGCGTCCGACAGGGACACCAGGCTCTCACTGTGGGTGAGCAGGCGACTCACTGCCTGCTCATCATGGTTGAAGGCACACAGCGAGAACAGCGTGGTGAGGTTCTCGGCGATCGCCAGATCAAACAACGCATCGAGCGGATCCTTGCCAAGTTCGGCGGCGATGCTGGCCAGCGTCCGATCGACAAAGCCCTGATGCTCGGGCCGGCTCACCTGAAGCACCTGGATCAGATCCCAGTTGCCTGCGAACAGTCGCCTCGCAGGGGCGGCGAGTTCGTGGCGTATGGCCTGTCGCAATGCCGGGTCCTTCATGCGGGCGATCAGGGCCTCACCCTTCAGGCCAAAGACCGGCTTCCAGGCCTGCAGCGGCTCGAGCGGATAGGGCGACTCAAAGCTGAAGTCGAACACCAGCGGCGTGGCCGCCACGGCGCCGCGCATCCGATGACCCCGCGCATTGGCGGCCCGGACATGGTCAAGATCGTCAAACACGCCATTGGGCGTGAGGGCGCTGTGCAGCAAAGCCGCCACCAACACGGGCCGACCCGATGCTGCAGCGAACTCCTCGAGCATCGGAACAGGCGTGCTCGGCCCCTTGGTGATCATGAACACGCCCTGATTGCGGGCTTTCAGCGGTTCGGCGAGGGCCAGAAACTCAGACCAGTCCGCAAGCCGCGAGGGCATCGGGCGCCCATCAAAGGCATTGTGGGAGGTGGTGGTGGTTGAAGCCAGTCCAATGGCTCCGGCATCCAGCGCTTCGCCCACCAGGCCCTTCATACGATCCACTTCGGCAGCCGTTGCCGCCCGGTCTGAGCCCGCTGACCCCATGACGTAGGTGCGCAGTGTGGAGTGCCCCACGAACACGCCCAGATTCATGGCGCAGCCCCCCGCGTCGATCTGGTTCATGTACTCGCCGAAGGTCTCGAAGTTCCAGCGGATGCCTTCCTGCAGGCTCGCCAGCGACATGCCCTCAACCTGGGTCAGGTTCTTGGTGACCAGATCGCGTGAGTCGGCCTGTGGATGACAGGGCGCAATCGTGAAGCCACAGTTGCCGATCAGCGCGGTGGTGACCCCCATGCCAACGCTCTGGTCAAGGTAGGGGTCCCAGGTGATCTGCGCGTCGTAGTGGGTGTGGTTGTCGATGATGCCGGGCATCAGATCCAGGCCTGCAGCGTTCACACGCTGTCGCGCTGCGGGCAGGCTGCTCCCATCGCGCGCTTCGATGACCTGCGCAATGGTGTTGCCCTGAAGGGCGACATGCCCCAACACGGGCTCCGATCCCAGCCCATCATGAATGCGGGCATCCGTGATCAGGGTATCGAACATTTTCGGAGTCTCCTCGTTTGCGCTGTGGGTTGCCGGGCTTGCCGTCCTGGTGTCAGGCCGCCGTGTCATTTGCAGGAGTATAGGCGGGCCGGCTGAGCGCAAAAGCCCAGTTCAGGCGATGGGTCGGGCGGCGGCCGATGCAATCGTGGAAAGCCGCTTCATTGCACGGTCGCGAATCTGCTAGGCTGATTGAACCCAAAAAAAGCATGAGGAGACTGCCATGCATTCCGCCATCCGATCGCGGCGCCTTGCGCTCATACTGAGCAGCTCGGTTCTACTCTCTGCCTGTGCCAGCATGCCTGGCAGTCCTCCGGGGTTGACGAGCGGATCCGCGGCTTCGGCCGGTCTGTCGGCCTCAAGACTCGACCGCCTGAGCGCACGCATGGAGCAAGGCGTGCAACGCGGTGAATTGCCAGGCGCTGTGGTGATCATCGGTCGCAAGGGACAGATCGCCTACGAGCGTGCCTTTGGTCTGCAGGATCCCGACAAACGCACACCGATGCAGGCCGATGCGATTTTCCGGATTGCCTCGATGAGCAAGCCCATCACCTCGCTGGCCATCCTGATGCTCAATGAGGAAGGGCGCCTGTCGATTGCCGACCCGGTGGAAAAATACCTGCCCGAATTCAAGGACCTCAAGGTGGGCCTGGTTGCTCAGGGGGCCGATGGCAAACCCGCGGTCACGCTCGAGCCTCAACGAAATCTGATGACCATTCAGGACCTGATGCGTCACACCTCCGGTTTGACCTATGGCGCAGCAAATAGCAGTCATCCGACCAAGCAGGCCTATGCCCAGGCCAAGGTCAGTGACCTGAACGACACCAATGCCACCTTGGTGACCAAGCTGTCGAAGCTGCCGCTGGTCTTTCAGCCGGGAACGACCTGGGAGTACAGCGTCTCGACCGACGTTCTCGGTCGCATTGTTGAAGTCGTGAGCGGCCAGACGCTGGATCGCTTCGTCGAGGAACGCATCACGCGTCCGCTCAAGATGCCTGACACCGGTTTCACCACCCCGGCAGCTCAGGGCCATCGAGCCGCTCTACCGCATGCCGAAGGGCCCAAGAAAGCGGTGCCCAATGTGCCGCATCCCACGCGGGATCTGGCCTACAAGTCGGGCGGCGGTGGCATGGTCTCGACGGCGCGCGATTACGCCCGGTTCGGGCAGTTTCTGCTCAACGGCGGCGAACTGGATGGCATTCGACTGGTGTCTCGAAAGACCGTTGAGCTCATGACGGCCAACCACCTGCCGCCTGGCACACCGATCGGGCCAGACATGTTCCGCTTCGAGGCGCTCGCCCCCTCAGCCGCCATGGGCCAGGGGTTCAGCCTGGCCTTTGCCGTCCGCACGGACGCGGGGCGCAATCCCCTGCCCGGCTCGGTGGGCGACTACTTCTGGGGCGGCGCCTATGGCACCTTCTTCTGGGCCGACCCCAGGGAAGAGATGTTCGTGGTGCTGATGATGCAGTCGCCCGAGGCGCGCCTGCCGTACCGCTATCTGTTGCGGCAGATGGTCTATCAGGCCATCGAACGGTAATCCGGCGCGGGTCGGTCCCCAAGCGGCTCGCGGATACGGATCTGCGGGCCGCACAATCGACCGTCAATCAGCGCACGCGGGGATACTCGCCCTCTGCAATGCCATTGCGCGGCGTGCAGGTCATGAAGCCGCCGATCCTCACCGCCTGATCGGTGATCTGCAACAGCACATCGTCCTCGAAGTCAGCTTTCAGCCCCCCCTTGGCGGGCTGGAGTCGACCTTCGAGGTCACACACCACCCCCATCGGAAAGGGTTTGGGATCCTGAGCATCGGGCATCCAGTTGCCCCACATCCGAATCCGGCTCTCACCCGGTCCGGTGGTCACCAGAATCGCCAGATCCTCCTGGGTGAAGGTCTTGCCCCTCTCGGTTTGTGAATAAAACCGGGCCTGGCTGTATCCCTCAAGCTCCCGGGTACGCCGGTCGGCGAGTCCTGTGCACTGACGAACCGCCTGCGCCGTGGGCAGGGGCCGATTCGGAGCAGCCATGGCACAGAAACGGTACTCGGCCAGAAACACACGGTGCGTGGTGGCCACGAAACCCTTGAGCGGCACAGCCGCATTCGCTTTGCGATACGCCTCACCCATGCGGGTGTCGGCAGCATCGAGTTCGGGCTGGCTGCAGATGAGTTTTTCGAGGGGTGAGCGCGCCTTGGCGCAATCGAAACTCGCAGCCTGCGCGCTTGAAGCCAGCGCCAGGCCGCCGAAAATCAGGGCCATGCTTGTGGAGGCGAGCGCCCACGATCTCCTGACTGGCTTGGAATCCGACGAATCACATGAATCAGAAGAGGCGGTACCGGGTCGATGCGACAAGAAGAGGGTCATGTTGGAGGGTCTTGGTCTTGGTCTCAGTCGCGATCGGGGTCGCGATCGGGGTCGGTCTCTGACCGATGTTCGGGCGGCTCGGCATTGCCGGGCGGGAGCGGGTGTGAGTCGGATTGTTGATGGCGCTCCTGCTGCACCTTGAGCGCCCGACGCAGGCGGTCGACCACCGCCTTGCGCAAGGAAGCGGGCTCAAGCACCTGCACCTGATCCCCATGGCGCAGAACATCCATGATGAATTCAGTGTCGTTGGCCACCGGCACCTTGAGGATGTAGCTGCCATCGGGCTGCCAGGCCCCTTGCTGACCGGGATGCCACTCTTCCTGACTGACCCACTGGGCCGCCTGGGACGTAAAGCGCAGGCGGGCCCAGTAGGAGGGTGCACCTGCGTAGATGCCATAGCCCCCATCCATGGCCTGGCGGACTTCATCGATGGGGATCACCCGGGCGGGCTCTTCGAGCAGGGCCGCACGCTCGATGGCATCCATCGCAAAACGGCGCAACCCGTTGCTCTTGTGACACCAGGCATCGAAGTACCAGGTGTTGCGGTGGTGTACCAAACGCTGCGGCGAGACATCACGCTCTGCGCTCGCACCCCGCCCTCGGGTGCGGTAGGTCATGCGCACCTGGCGACGGGTGACCAGGGCTTCGCCGATCAGCTCGAAATAGGCTGCACGGACCGGCCGGCGATGCGCACTGATGATGCGAACCCGCCCGATCAACTCGCGTGAGGTGGCTTCATCGGTTCCCAGCAGATTCTGGATGCGCTCCATGACCGGCTGGATGCGGGCACTCAGCGTGCCGCCATTGTCGAGCTCGGAGAGCAGCTGATGGGACATCAACAGGCCGTAGAGTTCGCGCTCGTTGAACCACAGGCCGGGCAAGGCCTGCATGACCTGTTCAGTCGATTTGTCGAGCCGATAGCCGTTGAGTTCGCGATCGAAGACCACCGGCCAGTTCATGCGATCCCGCAGGTAGGCCAGATCGCGCTTGAGGGTGGGCCAGGAGACCTGCAGCTCATCGAGCAGCACAGCCTTCGGCGTGATCCGACGACCCTGCAGCAGGTTGGTGATCTTGATGGCGCGTTCTTGGTTCATGAGCGATCCGGTTTAACCGAAATCGCCCCGAATTTCAAACGCAAAGCACCCGTTTGCCGCGCAACTCATCCGGGCAAAAGTGTCTCGGGATCCCGAAAGCCGGTCAGACGTTCCTTTTCCAGTCGGACCTCACCGGCCATCTCCCGCAGCGACTGCTGCAGCCTGTCAATGCGGGCGGCCAGACTGGGCAGCGGCAAGCGGGCGGCATCCTGCTGCAGATCGGCCAGGTGCTCTGCGGTGCGCAAGAGGTCCTGAACCGTGGCCAGCAGATGCTGCTGGGCATCCCAGGTGAGGCGGTCGCGGGCGCTGCCCGCCAGGAATCGATCGTGAGGGGTCATGGTTTGAGTGCTCGAAAGAAGTCTCAGCCATGGCATCCTGCGGGGGCTTGGGCTCAGGGTCTGAGCTTGTCAGTCCCTGTGTGCATTTCGTTGTGTGTCTCCGGTGCGCAGCAGGATCCGCACCACGCGCAGCGCCGATCTTTCCTTCATCTTTTTGTTGGCATGAATCCTTCCGAACTTCCTCTGGCCGGCCTGCGCGTGGTCGAACTCACCCACATGGTGATGGGACCGACCTGCGGCATGGTCCTGGCCGACCTCGGCGCCGAAGTCATCAAGGTCGAGCCCCTGGAGGGCGACAACACCCGCCGCCTGAGAGGCTCGGGCGCCGGGTTTTTTGCGATGTTCAACCGCAACAAGCGCAGCATCGCGCTCGATCTCAAGCGCCCGGACGGTCTGGCTGTCCTGCATCGGCTCCTGGCTACGGCCGATGTCTTCAGCGAGAACTTCAAGACCGAAGCCATGGAACGGCTGGGCTTGTCGGCCGATCAACTGCGCGCCCGGTATCCGGAGCTCATCTGTGTGGCCCACAAGGGCTTTCTGCCCGGACCTTATGAAGACCGGACGGCCCTGGACGAAGTCGTGCAGATGATGGGCGGTCTGGCCTACATGACGGGCCCACCCGGGCGGCCCCTGCGGGCGGGATCCTCGGTCAACGACATCATGGGCGGCCTGTTTGGCGCGATCGGTGTCATGGGCGCGCTCATGCAGCGAGGCAGAACCGGCCGCGGCAGCACCGTGCGCAGCGCGCTGTTCGAAAACAACGTGCTGCTCGTCGCCCAGCACATGATGCAGTACGCGGTCACCGGCCAGCCTGCAGCGCCCATGCCCGCGCGGATCAGTGCGTGGTCGGTCTACGATGTTTTCGACACGCATGACGGCGAGCAGATCTTTCTCGCTGCAGTGAGCGACACCCAGTGGACCATCCTGTGCGAGTCCTTCGGCTGGACCGATCTGGCCTCGGATGAACGCCTGGGTACCAACAATGCCAGGGCGCAGGAGCGCGGCTGGCTGTTACCCGAACTGAGAACGCGGCTGGGAGGCTTCAGCAAGGCTGAACTGGCCGAGCGGTTTGAGTCGATGGGTCTGCCCTATGCGCCGATCACGCGGCCCGAGAGCCTCTTCGAGGATCCGCATCTGCAAGCCTCGGGCGGGCTCGCCCGGGTGACGGTACCCGCCGATGGCAGTTGCGCAGGCCAGGCGGTGGACACTCAGGTCCCCTTGCTGCCCATGACCCTCGACGGAGAGCGACTGCCTCTTCGAAACGGGCCGCCCGCACTGGGCGCCGATACCCGCAAGGTGCTCGCGTCGGTCGGGTATTCGGACGCAGACATTGATAGCCTTTACGCTGGCGGAATAGTCGATGGCGTCGGCTGGACCACACCCCTCTGATCCCCCAATCCATGCCTCTCGTTAGCCCTTTGATGCGAGGACTGATCACGGCGCTGAGCACCCTTTTGCTCAGCCTGTTGCCCATGGAGGACGCGCAGGCGCAGTTCGGGCGGGTCAAGGTCCGACTGCAGTCTGGCGAAGTCCGCCCCGTCATGGAGTTGCCCTGGTTCAGGCTGCAACTGAATGTGCACGAGTCGCAGTGGAAGGGACATGCCAACACCGCAGACTGGGTGGTGACCTCCTCGCCACTCCAATGTCCCTTCGGGACGTCATTCCGGCTGCGATGGCAAGGCAGACTCACCGACAGCGATCTTCAGCTCGCCGTGTCCAGCTGTTCGGATTTCCAACGAAAAAAATACGAATCCGCTGGAGAACAAATCGCCGAGCGTTGTTTCTGCAAACCTGTCCTGCGAACGATCTCGCATGGCAATCTGCCCTGGTCGGAGGCCCTCTGGGAATCCCTGGATGACGAGTTGCTGCTTGCCGATGAACTGCGCCTGGCCCTCATTCTCAAAGATCAGGCCGCGGACCAACCGAACTCCCTGGAATCGGGCCGCACCCCGGTCATGTTGGTCCTGGGCGCGCAGCGCACGGGCCTGTTTGATCTGCAGGGGCAGACTTTGTGTGCAGCAACCGACATGCTCTCGGTCAAAGACAAGAGCACACTGGGCCTCATTCAGACCCTGTTTGAACGGTTTGGCACGCGACTGAAGGTCAGTTGCCTGGGCCAGCGGCAGGGCGAAGTGGATTTCTCGTCCGTGAAATACAGTGTCCTGCGCGGACGCATGACAGGAGCGGCACTCCTGCAATTTGAAGATGGCGAACGCTATGTACTTGAGTTCCCTTGAACACCATCGACATCTCGCTGCGCTGCTGATCGGCCTGGGCATGGCAACTGTGGGAACCCCGCTGCATGCACAGATCCCTAAGCGATTTTTCGAATGCGCACAGGACCCCAAAAAGTGTGCGAACGCCCAGCGTGATTCGGCCCCTGCCGTTGCGCCCGTTACCGGACCGACACCGAGTTCGACTCCGTCGCGCCAACCTCTTTTGTTGGAGACGACTGCAGCCGAACAGCAGGCCCGGCAGCGACTGGAGCTCCAGCTGCGCGAGCGAGAAGAGGAAGCCGAACGGGCACGCAATGAATCCGAGTCCCTGCGAAAGGCCCTTGAAGAAGCTCGTATCAAGCAAGCGCTCCAGCAGCCAGCGCCGATCCGTTACCAGCCGGGTCGACGCCAGGCCTTGCTGATCGGCAACAACGCTTACCAGAAAATCACGCCCTTGCTCACCGCCCGTCAGGATGCCCAAGCGATGAGCGAGGTGCTCAAGTCACTCGGGTTTCAGGTCAGCCTGCATACCGACCTGGCCGAAAAGCCCCTGAAACAAGCGCTTCGGGATTTCAAGCAGCAGGTTCAAGCTGGCGATGAAGTGCTCGTCTTTTTTGCCGGGCATGGCGTACAGATCGGCGGCACGAACTACCTGCTACCGGTCGATATCCGGGGAGAAGGTGAAGATCAGGTCCGCGATGACGCCATTCCACTGCAACGCATTCTCGATGATCTGCAAGAGCGCAAGGCAGGTTTTTCACTGGCCGTGATTGATGCCTGCCGGGATAATCCCTTCCGAAGCACAGGACGGGCTGTGGGCGGACGCGGACTGGCGCCCACCACGGCGACTTCCGGTCAGATGATCATTTTTTCAGCGGGCGCCGGTCAGCAAGCGATGGATCGGCTGCCAGGAGAGACGCAAGCGAATAACGGTGTCTTCACGCGGGTCTTTCTGCGCGAGATGACGCGTGAAAATGTGCCGATCGACCGGGTTCTTCGGGCGGTTAGGCAAGAGGTGGTCGAACTGGCAAGGCAGGCGGGTGTCGAGCAGACCCCAGCCCTCTATGATCAGGCGGTCGGGGATTTCTATTTCAAGGTGACGGGCTCAGGTAGTCGTTGAAACCCTGGATTCATTGCCGTTCGAGAGTTGGGCCCGCATGGGACACATCGTGCTCTACTGCCAGCCCGGCGCCCGTACAACGCGCATCTGGGGTGAGCACGGTGGTTTGCCCAAGATCCAGTTGAAGGCTCAGCCCGTGGACGGTGAGGCCAACACCGCCTTGATTGCCTTTGTGGCAGGCCACCTGGGCGTCCCGCGCGCGAGCGTGAGGATCGTTCAGGGGGCCAGCAGCCGGACCAAGCGAATTGAAGTGCAGACCCTCGCCGATGAGGCCTTGCGAGAGGCCTTTCAGGGCAGCTTGCGATAGCGGATGAGGCTGACCGCGTCAGACGCCGACCTGCCCCCTTTCGATAATAGTGCGCTCATTGACGGTCAGTGTGTTCTTCGGGTCTGTCTCACCGACCCAGAGACCATGCCAGCGCGCATTCAGGGGGTGTGCCTAGCAACCGAGGCACAAGCCTCGACTAACCCGCCAGCGCCCGGTCCAGGAAACCCTCAACCACCGCGTGATACTCGTCCGCCCGCTCACCCCAGCCATAGTGACCCACGCCCTTCATTTCATGAAACTCGCCCTTGGCCATCATCCCGGCCATGGTCTTCATGACCGAAGCTGGACAGGTCGCGTCCAACTCGCCGGCGATGCACAGCACGGGCATCTTGAGGCGCGCAGGCACGTCATCTTCCAGGTATTGAGCAATCGCCCCGATCGCCTTCTGAAAGGCCTCGCCGCGCATCAGTCGAATGTTGTAGAGCGCATGATCGATGGTCGGACTGCTCGCTCCCGGGCCCATCATGGTACGCAGCAGGTCGGGGGCATAGTCTGAAATGGCTCGGCCCTGAGTGAGCGGCGCAACCCGTGTGGCAAGAAAGTCCGCCTGCCACTTGGGGCCCGAGTGGTTGAAGGTGTGGGCCGTGGCCGAAAGCACCAGTGCCTGCAGGAGTTCCGGACGGAGATCAGCGACCTTCTGGGCCACCATGCCACCCATGCTGTGGCCAAGCAGGACGTTGCGACGGGTCCGGGTGGACTCGATCAGACGAACCACCATCTCGGCCATGCCCGGGATCGTGATTGAGGCGGGAATCTCTGAAATGCCATAGCCCGGCGCATCGCAGGCCACCACGCGATAGCCACGCGCCACAAATCGCTCGATGGTGTAGCGAAAATATTCCTTGGACCCATAGGCCCCATGCAGCATGAACAGCGTGGTGTCGGACTCGCCGCTCACCATGTAATCGGGCAGACGATAGGGGCGCATCGGGGGACTCCAAAAAAGGCCAGCGGGTGTACCGCGCGGGCTGACCGGTTGATTCGGCGCTCCGGTCTGCGGTGACCCAAGCGTATTGAATTCATGTGATCCCGGCATTCCGAAAACCCTTGCCTGAGGCAAGGACCTGTCACGCCTGCAGTGTGAAATCGGGTGCAATCAACTGTCAACTCTTCTTGCCCATTGACAGCAGCGGTCTTTACGCCTTGAATTCCACAACACTTGCCTGGAGCAAGGATTGAGGCATCCCGCCCTGCTCAGGCCAGGAGCGCCCGCCGGGCACACCCGCCTCGAGTCCCTGCACAGCGCGCCCCTCTGTGCACTGGATCGCCCTTGGTCAAGCCTCAGACTCTGGTTCTCATCCCCGGCCTCAACAACACCGCGGCGGTTTTCGACCGCCTGCAGAGCTGTCTGCGCGAGGTCGCCCCGTCGATTCAGCCGATTGCGCTCGACAACCCGGCGCTGGAATCGGTTGATGCCATTGCCCAAGCCCACTTGCAGCGCTTGCCCGACCGTTTCTGGCTGGCTGGATTTTCTTTTGGCGGCTACGTGGCCATGGCGCTGCTGGCCATTGCTCCCGAGCGGGTTCAGGGTGTCGCGATGCTGTGCACGGCACCCTGCGCCGACCCGCCCGAAGCAGCTGCCAGGCGGCATGCCGGTATCGATGCTGCGCTGGCAGGTCGGTATTTCGAAATGATCGACGCACAGGGGGCGCAGGCCTTTCACCCGGACAGCCTGAAAGACCCACAGCTCATGCAGGAGCGCCACGCCATGGTGCGGGCCTATGGGCCGGATCGCTTTGTTGCTCATGTGCGAGCGACTGTGGCACGGCCCGATCGCACCGATCTGCTCGATGGAGGCCGACCCACGCTGGTGGTGGGTGGTTCAAACGACACCCTGTTCACACCGGCCAGCCTGTCTGCCTGGGCTGACAGCATTCCCGGGGTACAGCGGGTCACGATCGAAGGCGCCGGACACCTGGTCCCCATGGAACGGCCGCGGGCCCTGGCCCAGACGCTGCACAACTGGATCACAGCGGCCTGACCAACGATCGACCGTCCTGTCATCATCAACCCCAACATCGTCGCCACGACACAGCGACCTGTCCTGAACATCACTCCGACTGCCAGAGGATTCGCCATGATTGAAGTCGTGAACGAAGTACGCCTGACCATCTCGCCCGACAACGACAACCCCTTCCTGAAAGGTCCGTTTCAGTCGAACGCGCGCGAGTACAACGCCAACACCGACAGCCTCAAGGTGATCGGCGAGATTCCCAGGGATCTGCATGGGATGTTCGTACGCAATCATCACAACCAGGTCCATGAGCCGATGGGTACCTACCATCCGTTCGATGGCGACGGCATGCTGCATGCGATGCGCTTTGAAAACGGCCGCGCCGAATACCGCAACCGCTTCGTGCGCACCACGGGCTTTTATGCCGAAGAGGCCGCAGGCCGCTCGCTCTGGCCGGGGCTGCTTCGACCGGATCTGGCCGAGCGCCGAGGCTGGGGTGCGATCGGCGCCATGAAGGACAACGCGGGTACCGATGTGAAATGCCATGCCGGCATGCTGCTCGCCAGCATGTCCCAGGGCAGTGAGCCCTGGCGACTCGACCCCTACACGCTCGAGACCCTCGGGCCCGACCGCAACTGGGCGCGCAAGATTCCCGATGGGGTGGCCTCGCACTACAAGGTCGATCCGTTCACCGGCGAAATGATGTTCTTCAACTATCCGGAGCGCCCGCCCTACATGAACTATGGCGTGATCGACCGGAACAACCAGCTCGTGCACTACGTGCCGATCGACCTGCCCGGGTCGCGCTGGCCGCATGACCTGGGCATCACGCAGAACTTCACGGTGCTGCACGACCTGCCGCTGTACTTCGATCCGGAGGGATTGCGCCAGGGCCAGCACAAGCTGGTCTTCAATCGCGACCAGCCCGCGCGCTTTGGCGTGATTCCGCGCTATGGCAACAATGCACAGGTGCGCTGGTTCGAAGCGAGCCCCTGCTACATCCTGCATATCACCAACTGCTACGAGAGCGGTGATGAAGTGGTCATGGATGGCTGCATCATGCCCGACTACAAGACCGTTCCCGTGAATGCGACGGCCAATGTCTATGACCGTATCCGGGCCAACCTCGACAAGCACAACAACCCCACGCGGATGTACCAGTGGCGATTCAACCTGCGCACCGGACTGACTACCGAACGCCAGATCGACGACGAGATCACCGAGTTCCCGGTCTGCAGCAATGACTACGTGGGCCGCCCCTACCGCTACAGCTACAACGTGCTCTACAAGAAGGGCGACTGGTTGTTCTCTGGACTCAAGCGCTACGACCTGCAGACCGGTCGCATGGCTCGCTTTGAGTACGGCGAAGGACGATACGGCAGCGAGCCACAGGTGGCGCGTGCCCTCAACGCCAAGGCTGAAGACGACGGCTATGTCATCAGCATGGTGGCCGACATGAACACCGATAGCTCCGAGATCATGATCCTGCGAGCCGACGATCTGGCTGCTGGGCCGGTGGCCCGCATCCTGCTGCCCGAGCGCATGGGCATCGGTACGCATGCCTGCTGGGTCGAAGGGGATCGCCTCGATGGAGAGAACCGAAACACGGTCCTCAACTGACGAGGGCCCAGATCGAATGATGGCAAGATGGCGCGGGTGAATTCCGATCTTGCCAATACGACCATCCTGCTGCGCCTGGGAAAGGCCTACAACACAGCCACCCAGGTCTTCGAGACCGAGACCGGCATCAGCGCGGCCCGATGGCGGCTGCTCTATCTGATTGCCCTGCAAAAAGGGATCAGCCAGAAGCAGTTGATCCTTCAGGTCCGCGTCGACCCGGGATCCATCACGCGTCAGTTGCGTGCGCTTGAAGATGACGGTCTGATCACCCGACGGGATGATCCTCGTGATGCGCGCCTGACCCGTCTGGGGTTGAGCCGATCAGGTCGCACGGAAGTGCGCAGGGTCATGCGCTTGCGGCTGGGGTTTCTCGCCCGCATGGTTCAAAACGTTTCCGAACACGATCTCATCACCTGCCTGAACGTACTCGACCGGATCTGCCTGAATCTGGGGGACGAGGCCCCGTTGCCCGGGGCCGAAACCACGGCCACAATGAACTCCAAGGAGACACCATGAACCTTTCAGCTTCTCATCAGCCCGGCCTGCGACGCGGCCTGCTGCTGACCTTGATGGCCAGTCTGGGATCGACCCTGGGCGTGCTGCCCACATCAGCAGGCGCCCAATCGGCTGAATTCCCGGACAAGCCCATCCGCATCGTGATTCCATTCGCTGCGGGCGGACCGACCGACGTGGCCGGCCGGATCATGGCCGAAGACATGAGCAAGACCCTGGGTCAACCCGTGGTGGTTGAAAACCGGCCGGGTGGCAATGGCGTGATTGCGACCCGCTTCGTGGCCAAGGCGCCTGCCGATGGCTACACGCTGCTCTTCACCTCGCTCAACCACACGGTCAATCCGCACCTGCTCAAGGCGCCGGGCTACGACCCCGCCAAGGATTTCGCGCCCATCTCGCTGGTCTCATCGAGCCCGTCCATCCTCATCGTGGGTACGGTACAGCCCTACAAGTCCATGCAGGAGCTGGTCGCCGCGGGCAAAGCCAAAGACAGCCGCATCACCTTCGGCTCGGCGGGCCATGGCGGCTCGGCCCACCTGGCCGGTGAACTGCTCAAGAAGCAATCGGGTGCGCAGTTTCTGCATGTGCCGTTCAAGGGCAACGGCCCCGCGGCCACCGACCTCATGGGCGGACAGATCACCTTCATGTTCTATCCCACCAGCGGCATCAAGTCAGTGCTCGACTCGGGCAAGGTGAGGCCGCTCGCCATCACGAGCGCTCAGCGCAGTCCGGCCTACCCCAACATTCCGACCATGAAGGAGCAGGGCCTCGAGGGCTTCGAGAACGCCCATTCCTGGCTGGGTCTGCTGGCTCCTGCCGGCACGTCTGCCTCAGTGGTCAACAAGCTCCATGACGCCGTCAGAAAGTCGGCCGACTCAGGTCGCCTGAAAGAGACCATCACCTCCTCCGGGTCGAGCCTGATCGTCAACACCCCTGCCGAATTCTCGCAGTACATCGTGCAGGATCTGTTGCGCTGGAAAGCCGTGATCGAATCGGCCGGAATTCAGCCGGAGTAACGCACCATGAGCGTCCACTTCATTCCCAGCGGCCAGAGCATGGGCGCAACCGTAACCGGTGTGGATCTGTCGCAGCCCTTGTCAGATGCCGACTTTGCTGAAGTGTTCGAGGGTCTGGCCCGCCACGCGTTCTTACGCTTTCCGTCTCAGACGCTCACCGCCGAACAGCTGAGGGATTTTTCGGCGCGATTCGGCGGCCTGCAGATCGGACTTTCCGGCAGTGGCCCGTATGAACCGGGCGTACCCGAGGTCAGCATTCTTTCGAACATTCTGCGCGACGGAAAACCCATCGGCCTGGGCGATGCCGGCCAGGACTGGCACACCGACATGTCCTACAACCCGACCGTCGGATTTTCCAATGTCCTGCACGCGCTGCAGATTCCGCGGCGCGATGGCAAGCCGCTGGGCAACACGCTCTTTGCCGACATGGGCGCGGCCTACGACGATCTGCCGCAGTCGCTCAAGACCCGGCTGGCGGGCTGTACGGCCACCCATGACTTCAACAAGTTCTGGGAAAAGATGCGGACCCGCCCGGGCAGCTACCGTGATCCGCTCACACCCGAGCAGCGCGCCAAGCGTCCGCCGTCGGTGCATCCTGTCTTTCTGACTCATCCGGTCACCGGACGCACCGTGCTCTACTGCAATCCTGGATATGCGATCCGCATCAACGAGCTTGAGCAGCACGAATCCGACGAAGTGCTAGAACAACTCTTTGCCCATCAGCTGCAGTCGAAGTACCAGTACACCCATGTCTGGACGGAGGGTGATCTGATCATGTGGGATCACATCTCCACCCTGCACTATGCAATCCCGGACTACCAGGCCCATGAGCACCGATTGATCAAACGATGTCAGATCATGGCCGACCGTGTGTTTGATCCGGCCTTTGTGGCCGGTGTTCTGGCGCATCGCCGGGTCGACTCCCAGCCTCAGAGCGTCTGAGCGCGGGCCTGCAGGCATGCCCGGACCCGCAGGGTCCTGGGCGCGCCTCCGGGTCACACCAACCTTCAGGCACCTTGAGCCCGCGGCTCACAGGCCCCCTCAACCTTCCGGAGAACCGCATGCGCTGGATCCGATTTACACCGGCTGACGGCCTCACCCGCTATGGGCAGTTGCACGACACGACCGTGCTGGAGGTCCAGGGCGATCCCTTCCAGGGGTTTGCCCTCACAAACCAACGCCATGCGCTGGCCGAGGTTCGACTCGAAATTCCGGTGGTCCCGGTCACCTTTTACGCCGCCGGGCTGAACTACGCAGCGCATGTGAAGGAGGGGGCCACACTGATGGACCGCGCTCCGGTCATACCCACTCAGGCAGACATCGGTTATCGCGCCAACAATGCCCTGATCGCCCATGGCGACGATGTGATCATTCCGGCCGACGCCGGCGAGAAGATCCACTACGAAGGTGAAGTGGTGGTGGTGATCGGGCGCAAAGCCAGAAATCTGAATGAAGACGAAGCGCTGTCGTGCGTGTTTGGTTACACCATCGGCAACGATGTGAGCGAGCGGGACTGGCAAAAGCAGGATCGCACCTTCTGGCGCTCAAAGAACTCCGATACCTTCAAGCCGATGGGGCCCTGGATCGAAACCGATTTCAATCTCGAAGCCGCGACCACCATCGTGCGCCTGAATGGTCAGGAGCAGCACCGATTTGCGACCCATGACATGATTTTCGGGGTGCGTCATTTCATCAGCCGGATGTCCCGCTACCTTACGCTCTGGCCGGGCGATGTCATCTGGATGGGCACGGACGGCACGTCCCCCAATCTCAGATCGGGGGATGTGGTTGAGGTGGAGATCACCGGATTGGGCAAGCTGCGCAATCGATTCATCCGGGCTTCGGCATGAACGCTCCGACACAGCCCCCCTGCTCCAACCTACCGCTGCAATCCTCCGGTGTTCCCCCATCAGCCCCGGGCGAGGTGCAATCCATCGTGCGCTGTGGTCAGGCCGTGATGCGCTTTTACGCCGCCCTTGATGCCGGAAACCTTGCCGAGGTGGCAGGCATGATGGCCGATGAGGGCGTGTGGCACCGTCAGGGCAAGGTCCTGCAAGGACCCGCTGAGGTGCTTTCAGCCCTGCGCAACCGACCCGCCGGGCGAGTGACCGCCCATCTGGTCAACAACCTTGTGATCGATGTGAGTGACGATTGCAAGACGGCCACCGCACGCTACATGCTGTTCGTCTTCCGACATGATCGAGATCCAGGCGGCACCGGGCCTGCGCCCCTGGCGGGCAGCCTGCTGTCGATCACCCTCACGACCGATCTCTGGCGGGATGTTCCCGCCCAGGGCTGGCGCGCCGTACTGAAGGAAGGGCAGGCGGTGTTCAGCCACGGATCGTCCTGAATCGACCCATGATCCACCCGAAGGCAAAGGGTCATCCCAGAGTCAATAGAATCGACTTCGGGTTTCAGATCATCACCGAACAAGTCCGCATTCTGATCGTCCTCCATCCATGATCCCGTTCAATCTTCACCACGCCTTTCGGGCCGCGCTGGGCGTCTGGCTCGTGCTCGGACTCGGCGTCGCAGCGCCTGCCTCCGCCCAGAACATCCACCTGCGGTTCGCCGTCGAGATCAATGGCACAGCCTTCACCTGCGGGGGAAGTTATGCCCTGGGCTCCGCCTCAGAAAAAGTCATCCCGACAGACCTGCGTCTTTATGTGAGCGAGTTCGAAGCGATCCGTCGTGACGGCCAGCCTGTGCCCATCCGACTGGTTCAGGATCAGACCTGGCAAGTTGATCAGGTCGCCCTGCTTGATTTTGAAGATGGGCAGGGGCCCTGCAGCAACGGCACCAAGGAAATGAACACAACGGTCCGGGGCGACCTGCCTGCGGGCGACTACCAGGGATTGCGCTTCACGATTGGCGT
>Ga0255085_1000038_pt1 | contig 43037 bp, 32 predicted proteins | sample Colum_Cont_RepB__FD_188442 | JGI IMG/M metagenome (GOLD analysis project Ga0255085, IMG submission 188442) | Freshwater microbial communities from Columbia River, Oregon, United States - Colum_Cont_RepB_8d | ecosystem: Environmental > Aquatic > Freshwater > River | place: USA: Oregon | collected... | reverse complement strand
CGCCACGAATCGCAGATTTGAAAGTGAACAGGAAAGTCAATGAAATCAACGATCTACCAACACCACCTCCGCGCCAGTGCTAGCTTTTCGTACCGTCACTTATTGCACTGAAAACGAGGAGACCCCGAAGCAGATGATTGTGCTGGGCTGGCAACTGCTGGGCATACGCCACGAAGTCGCCGCTGACCTCCATGATTTGTAGGCCCAGGTTTTCAAGTCCTGGGCTGCCCGGTTCAATTTCTTCGTAATACAGCAGGTCAGGGATGCCGAACTGCATGGGAAGCTGAAAGAGCGTGCCCATCAACGCCCCGGCTTCCATGTCGATCAAAATATTGGCATCACTGATGAGCAACCGCATCCGATGACTCCAACTGACGTTCTTTGTGGAAGCGCATCATCGGGATGCCCAGCAGTTCCGCTGCTTTGGCTTCAGAGATGTATTGCTCTGCCAGAGCGCGGTATACCAACTGATCGAAGAGTCGGGGGTGTTCCTGAGGTAATGGATTTCCGGGTTCGTTCTTGCGCCAGCCCTTGGCCGAAAAGCGTTTGAACATCATGAGATGTGCAGCATCGGTGATCACGCCACACTGCTTGGCTCGTTGCAGCCATCCAGACATCGATAGGCCGAACTCATGCTTGAGCACATAGAGCTCCTGCCACTCCAGCGCGTGGCGCTGCTGCCCAAGCAATTGATGCACGGCCACGCGTGGTGCCAAGAAGGCCCCCGCGAACCGGTCGCAGGCCTTTTCCTCATCAAGGCCAACAGCCAGCCGTCCCTCAAGCAGCAAATGCCCCAGTTCGTGAGCCAGCGTAAACCGCTGCCGATCGCCTGGCCACCGTTTTGAGACGGCCACGATCGGGAATTCCCGACCATCGTCGGTGCGGGCTTTGGCGGTCAGGCCAGAGAACCCTGGGTGTTCTTCATCAACGACAATGACCAGCAGACCAAGACCTTCAAGGGTGTCTGTGAGGTCTCCAATGGGGTTCATTCCCAACTGCCAAGCGTTGCGGGCCTGGTCGGCAAGTGCTTCGATCTCATCCAGCGCCTGGATGTGTTCAGGGAGTCCGACCGGAGGGGCGAACACCAATAGAGGTAATTCTGGAAAAGCCCCGAGAAGTTCCACACGCTTCTCCACCAACTCCACGACCTTGATCTTTAGTGCATCCTGTGCCGTCTTGCCAAAGGCCGCCGTTTTACGGAACTCTGGCTCAAGCAGTTCGACGGAGTGGGTGCGAAAGAAGTATTCGGTGCGGACGTCGCAGGCACGCGCCAGCTTGAGGAGTTGAGAGGAAGAAGGCGTTAGCAACCCCTTCTCGTACTTCTGGATCGCTGTGTGCGAGACACCGACTTTTTCACCCAAAGCACCCAGGGTCAGACCAGCAGCCAATCGTGCTTGCCGAATGCGATCTGCGATCATGATACCTCCTAGGGTTTGGTTTAAAAGATCTGGAAGTCTACCAAATTTTTAAACCCCTGGGTAGTCTTTGCCTTGGTGCGCGACAGATGGCGCTATATGCTTGCCAGGACTGCTGGCCTTCAGTGGCCGACACGCGTGGTGGCAGGAATTTCTCCTAACCAGCGAGGAAGTTAGAGCAAAACCTTGGAAGCGCCCCGATTTCCTCATTCGGGGGGTGTTTTCAGGACAACAAGCCTCACACCTTCGGGATGAGTGTTTGCGGTGCTGCTATACTCCACCACCAGTTTGACACCGCAGTTTCGCAAGAGACTGCGGTTTTTTACTTTCTGGCCACAGCCTGTGGCCCGCTCTGTAAACTCAAGGTCAATTTCTGGAAGCACTGACATGAAGTCCCTCCCGCATTGGATGTTTGCCATCTGCGCCATGGCTTTGGCGATGCCCACCTGGGCGAAAGATGAAAAAGCTCCTCCGGTTGTCGCCAAACCCAGCTTGACCGTCACCACGGCCCAGCCGACCCAAGCCGATTGGGCGCAAAAAATCAGCGCCAATGGTTCTCTGGCCGCCTGGCAAGAGGCCATCATCGGCGCCGAGGCGAACGGCCTGAAAATCACCGAGGTGCATGTCAATGTGGGTGACCGTGTGCAGCGCGGACAGGTGCTGGCCAGCTTGCAATCCGATACCCTGAAGGCCGAGCAGGCGCAAGCCGAAGGCAGCTTGGCCGAAGCCACGGCCAGTGCGCAAGAAGCCAAAGTGCAGGCTGACCGTGCGCGGGCCTTGCAACAACAAGGCTTCATCAGTGCGGCGCAGCTCAGCCAGGCCTTGTCGGCTGAAGCCTCGGCCTCGGCGCGAGTGCAGTCGGCGCGTGCCCTGGTTCAATTGCAAGCAGTTCGCTTGTCACAAACCGAAGTCAAGGCATCGGATGCAGGTGTCATTTCTGCGCGCAACGCCACTGTGGGCAGCGTAGTGGGCGCGGGCACGGAACTGTTCAGATTGATTCGTCAGGGGCGTTTAGAGTGGCGCGCCGAAGTCACCGCCGCCGATGTGGGCCGCATCCAAGTGGGCTCACCCGTGCAAGTGACGGCAGCCAGCGGCCAAGTCTTGAATGGCAAAGTGCGCATGGTGGCACCTTCGGTGGACCTGCAAACGCGCAACGCGCTTGTCTATGTGGATTTGCCCGCCGCCACGGGCAGCGCCCGTGCCGGCATGTATGCCAAAGGCGAGATCACCTTGGGCCAAAGCCAGGCCCTGAGCGTTTTGCAAACAGCGGTGGTGGTGCGCGATGGCTTCAGTTATGTTTACACCGTGGGGGCAGACCAAAAAGTCACCCAGGTGAAAGTTCAAACGGGTCGCCAAAGCGGCGACCGCTTGGAGGTGCTCAGCGGCTTGAATCCTGATGCACGCGTGGTGGTCAGTGGTGGGGCCTTCCTCAAGCACGGCGACACGGTGCGAGTGGTAGACGCTGCTGCCACCAAGTAAGGCCAAGCCATGCTCAACGTTTCCTCCTGGTCGATCCGTAACCCCATTCCGGCGGTGATGCTGTTTGTGTTGCTGTCGGTGGCGGGGTTCATCGCGTTTGGCGCCATGAAAATCCAGAACTTCCCGGATCTGGATGTGCCCACCATCACCGTCAACGCCAGCTTGCCAGGTGCCGCGCCTTCACAACTCGAAACCGATGTGGCGCGCAAACTTGAAAATGCGCTGGCCCCCTTGCAAGGGCTCAAGCACATCACCACCAAGGTGCAAGACGGTGTGGTCAACATCAGCGCCGAGTTCCGCATGGAGAAGCCAGCGCAAGAAGCGGTGGACGAGGTGCGCTCGGCCATTCAAGGCGTGCGTGCCGATTTGCCCAGTGACCTGCGCGACCCCATCGTGCAAAAACTCAACCTGGCGGGCACACCCGTGTTGGCTTACACCGTGCGCTCCAGCCGCATGGACGACGAGGCCTTGTCCTGGCTGGTGGACAACGAGATCACGCGCAAGCTTTTGTCGGTGCGCGGTGTCGGCGCCGTCAACCGCGTGGGTGGGGTCACGCGCGAGGTGCGCATTGCGCTGGATGTGAACCGCTTGCAGTCGCTGGGCCTCACGGCGTCGGAAGTCTCGCGCCAACTCAAGCAAGTGCAGCAAGAAGGCTCGGGCGGTCGCATGGATCTGGGCGTGGGTGAGCAGCCGGTGCGAACCTTGGCAACGGTGAAGACGGCGCAAGAAGTGGGACACATCGAGCTGGCCACTGCGCGCGGCGTGCGCGTGCGCCTGGACCAGATCGCCACTGTCAGTGATACCTTGGCCGACCCACGTTCTGCCGCCAGTCTCAACGGCACCCCCGTGGTGGGCTTTGAGGTGGTGCGCAGCAAAGGCGAAAGCGAAGTGGCCGTGGGCCGTTTGGTGCGTCAAGCCCTGGCAGACTTCCGCGCCCAAAACCCCGACATCGAGCTCACCGAGGCCTTTGACTTTGTGACCCCGGTGGAAGAGGAGTACAGCGGTTCCTTGCACCTGTTGTACGAGGGGGCGATTTTGGCGGTGCTGGTGGTCTGGCTGTTTTTGCGCGACCTGCGGGCGACTTTTGTGTCGGCCGTGGCGCTGCCTTTGTCGGTGATTCCAGCATTCATTGGCATGGCCTATCTGGGCTTTTCCATCAATGTGGTGACACTGCTGGCGCTGTCGCTGGTGATTGGTATTTTGGTGGACGATGCCATCGTGGAGGTGGAAAACATCGTGCGCCATTTGCGCATGGGCAAGACGCCTTACCAGGCCGCCATGGAAGCGGCCGACGAAATTGGCCTGGCCGTCATTGCGACCACCTTCACCCTGATTGCGGTCTTTTTGCCCACGGCCTTCATGTCGGGCATTCCAGGCAAGTTTTTCAAGCAATTTGGCTGGACCGCATCGCTGGCAGTGTTCGCCTCGCTGGTAGTGGCGCGGGTGCTCACGCCCATGATGGCGGCTTACCTGCTCAAGCCCATCGTGGCCGCTGCGCACGAGCCCAGGTGGCTGACCCGCTACATGGTTTGGGTGGCCTGGTGCATGAAGCACCGTGTGATCACCATGCTCATGGCCACCTTGTTTTTCATCGGCTCCATCATGCTGGTGCCGCTTTTGCCGCAAGGCTTCATCCCACCAGACGACAACTCGCAATCGCAGGTTTATGTGGAGTTGCCGCCCGGCGCAACCCTGGCACAAACCCAGGCCAGCGCCGAGCATGCACGCCAGATCTTGATGAAAGTCGATCACGTGAAAAGCGTCTACACCACGATCGGTGGTGGCAGCGCGGGCACCGACCCCTTCGTTGCCGGCGGCGCCGCCGAGGTGCGCAAGGCGACCCTGACCCTGCAGCTGTCCGAGCGCGGCACACGGCCGCGCAAGCAAGTGATTGAAAACCAAATCCGCACAGCCTTGCAACAATTGCCTGGCGTTCGCACCAAGGTGGGCCTGGGCGGCTCGGGCGAAAAATATGTCCTGGTGCTGACCGGCGAAGACCCTCAAGCCTTGCAAACCACAGCCACAGCGGTGGAAAAAGACTTGCGCACCATCGATGGCTTGGGCTCGATTGCCTCGACCGCCAGCCTGGTGCGCTCCGAAATCACGGTGCGTCCCGACTTTGCCAAAGCCGCCGATCTGGGCGTGACCAGCGCCGCCATCAGCGACACCTTGCGCGTGGCGACGCTGGGCGACTATGACGCCGCCTTGCCCAAGCTCAATTTGTCGCAGCGCCAAGTGCCCATCGTGGTCAAGCTCGAGGCCGATGCCCGCAAGGACCTGTCGCTGCTCGAGCGCTTGACGGTGCCGGGCAGCCGTGGCCCGGTCATGCTGGGCCAAGTGGCCAGCATCGAGGTGACCGGAGGCCCGGCCGTGATCGACCGCTACGACCGCCAGCGCAACATCAATTTCGAGATCGAACTCTCGGGCATGCCGCTGGGCGATGTCACCGAGGCGGTGCAAAAGCTGCCTTCTTTGCAAAGCCTGCCAGCGGGGGTGCGGGTGGTCGAAGTGGGCGACGCCGAAGTCATGGGCGAACTGTTTGCCAGCTTTGGCCTGGCCATGCTGATCGGCGTGCTGTGCATCTACATCGTGCTGGTGTTGTTGTTCAAAGGCTTTTTGCACCCGGTCACCATCCTGGCTGCGCTGCCCTTGTCTTTGGGCGGCGCATTTGTGGGCTTGCTGCTGGCGCAAAAAAGCTTTTCCATGCCCTCGCTGATTGGCCTCATCATGCTGATGGGCATCGCCACCAAAAACTCTATTCTGTTGGTGGAATATGCCATCGAAGCGCGGCGCGGCCGACCCGCCACCGATGGCCACCCCGCTGTGCCCGGCATGAGCCGTTGGGACGCCCTGCTTGACGCTTGCCACAAGCGTGCCCGGCCCATTGTCATGACCACCATCGCCATGGGCGCGGGCATGCTGCCCATTGCCATTGGCTGGGGCAGTGCCGACACCAGTTTTCGATCACCCATGGCCATCGCCGTCATTGGGGGCCTGATCACCAGCACGGTGCTGAGCCTGCTGGTCATCCCGGTGGTGTTCACATACCTGGATGATCTGGGGCAGTGGACAGTTCGCCTGTTCAAGCGCAAGGCCTGACGTCCAAGGGCATGGCCTGCAGGTGGAAGAATCCGTTAAATGGCTTTGAAAATGCCTCTGGGGGAAAGTTAGACATGAGCAGGTTTCTTAAAATTGCGAGGCTTTTCAAGCTGACGTTTTTTTTGCTTTTGGGTCTCAGCGCCCAAGCGCAACCCAACCCCAGGAACCTTGCGGGCGATTCAGGCTCAGCGCCGGACTTGGTCTTCCCATCGGCCATCACCCCCATTGCCGAAGCGGTTTACCCCAAGATGATTTTGTTGAAGCCAGAGGGTGAAGGTCCGTTTCCCGCCGTGATGCTGGGGCACCAATGTGGTGGCTTGGTGTTCTCTAAAGCCAATCCGCAGGCGGCCAATTGGTCCATGCTGGAGTGGGCAAAACGCTTTCATGACGCTGGGTATGTGACCTTGTTGACGGACTTCATGGGCCCGCGTGGAGCGCAACAAGTCTGCCAAGGCCCGCAAGCCGGTGTCACCTTGGGCAGAACGGTCAAAGATTTTTACCAAGCGGCCGATTACCTCAGGCGACTCCCGTACGTCCATCCCGAACAAGTGGCTTTGGTGGGTTATTCCCAAGGCGCATTGATAGCGTTGTTCAACAACAGCAAAAGCTTTCGAGAAGAATTTCGCCAGGCCCGTGGCTTTGATGCCTACGTCTCTTTTTACCCGCCTTGCAGAATCATGAGCCTGGGACCGCAGAGGTTGGCGATTGACGTGGTTCAGAAGGACATGGAGCGTCCTCACCTCTTCCTGTTGGGCGGCGCGGACAACGAGACCCCCGCGGCAGACTGCCAAGCGTTGCTGGCCCCTCTCCAGGCTGCAGGACAGCCGGTGCAGCTCCATACTTACCCGGATGACACCCATTGTTGGGATTGCAAAAGCCTGAATGGTTTCACCAAGCCGGGGCGGCTGGGCATGGTGACTTACAGATACAGTGAAGCCACCACCCTGGACTCACTGGCCAGAGCCAAGGCGTTCTTGCGTGACAGTTTGAAGCTGCCTTGACCGCCTCAGAATGCAAAATTCTTAAACAATGTTGATTTCGCGCAACGGACGTGCTGCGAGCACGCGGCCCCAACCGAAAGCATCCAACTGAAGGCTGCGAAACTCACCAAAGGTCACCAACTCTGACAGCGCCCGACCCACGGCCGGTGAATGTTGCAGCCCATGGCCGCTGAAGCCGTTGGCGAACAAAAAATTATCGACATCGGGGTGCGCGCCCAAAATCGCGTTGTGGTCCAGCAGGTTCATGTCGTAGTGGCCTGCCCAACTGCGCTGTAATCGAAGCGCCTCAAAGCCGGGAACGCGGGCCGCCAAAAGAGGCCACAGCACTTCTTCAAACAGGCTGTGCTGCACCTCAAAATCATGGCACTCTGGGTCCTGTTCTGGGCTGGGCGCAATGCCGCAGAGGTAGCCCTCGCCCTCGGGTCGGAAATAAGCGCCCGAGGGGTCGATGACCATGGGGCAGGAATCCAGGCGTGCGCTGCTGGTGAAGAAAAAAATGCTGCGCTTGCGTGCCTGCACCGGCAGTGAAATGCCCGCAGTCTGGGCCAGGTCTGTGGCGCCGGTGCCAGCAGCATTGATCACGGTGCCGCATGTGATCAGCTCGCCAGTCGACAACCGCGCCGAAGTCACGCGTCGCCCTTCGCGGTGCAGTGCTTGCACGCGGGCTTGTCGGTATTGAACGCCGAGCGACTGGGCTTTGCGCCGAAAGCCTTGCATCAGCGCATAGGCATCGAGCCAGCCTTCACCGCTGTTGCCCAAAGAGCCGGCAGACAAATCGTCCACGTTCAGCCATGGGAAGCGCGATTGCAATTGCGCCGGCGTCAACAGACTGACGTCCACATCTTCAGCGCGTTGCGTGAGGTGATTGGCTTGCAGAATGTCCAGGCCTTGGGGCGTCGCCAGAAAAAGGTAGCCACGTTCCTTGAAGCCAATGGCCGGCACTTCGCCGTCCACGCTGAGATGCGCGTCAACAGACTTTAAAAAGTGGCTGCCAAACTGGGACAGGCGAATGTTTTCGGGTGTGGAAAACTGGTGCCGGATGGACGCTGCTGACAAGGCCGTCGCTGATTTTTCGTAAGTGGGGTCTTGTTCGATGACAAGAACTTTCCCCTTGAAGCTCGGTTGGGAGGCCAGAAAATAGGCGGCTGCACTGCCCACGGCTGCCCCGCCAACGATCAAGACATCAGTTTGCATAAAGTGTGCGTTGTTGCATGCAAATCTATACTACCTGAAACTCTACGAGCCAGGCCATGCACCACTTTGATTCAAAGGCAGTTGAAAAGGCTTTGCCTTACCCGTTGTTGGCCAACGCGCTGGCGCAGGGCTTGCAGCAAGCCATTGAAGCGCCACCTCGCAGCCACCTGACGCCCAACCACGACGCCAGCTGTGTGCTGATCATGCCGGCCTGGCGACCGCACCAGTTGATGGGGGTGAAGATGGTCTCGGTCTGGCCCGGCAACAACGCCAAGGGCGAATCGGCGGTGTCAGGCGTTTACGTTTTGATCTCTTGTGACAACGGTCATCCGGTGGCGGTGTTGGATGGCACGGCGCTCACCTTGCGCCGCACTGCAGTCGCGGCCGCGCTGGCGGCACGCAAGCTGGCACGTCAGAACAGCCGAACATTGGCGATGCTGGGAACGGGCGCTTTGAGCGTGCCGCTGGTCCAGGCGCATGTGGAGGTGATGCCTTTTGACAGCGTGTTGGTTTGGGGCCGTCAGGTCGGCAAAGCGCAAGCTGTGGTCGCTCAGTTGCAACAACAAGGCATCGCTGCATCGGCGGCAACAGACCTTGAGCAAACTTTGGCGCAAGCCGATGTGGTGGCCGCAGCCACCACGGCCACCGAGCCTTTCATTCGCACGGACTGGGTTCGCCCTGGCACACACCTGGGCTTGATCGGCGCCTTCACCGCGCAGATGGCAGAGGCCGAACCCGCCTTGATGGCCCAGGCCCAGGTGTTCGCCGACAGCCGAAGCGCAGTGCTTGAAAAGGGTGGCGAAGTGTTTCAAGCGATTCAGCAGGGACTCATCGCACCGGCGGCCATTCAGGCTGAATTGGCCGAGCTGGCAGCGCAGCCCGAGGGCCACTGGCGGCGTGCTGCACAGGACATCACGGTTTTCAAGTCGGTGGGTTTCGCATCGCTTGATTTGATTGCGGCGGAGCTTGTGTACAACGCAAAAGCTTGAAGGCCTAAGAGGCCTTAAACCGACACCGTGTAGTTCAAGGCCATGCGGCCGCCATCCACCGTGATGACTTCGCCCGTGATGTAGCTCGAGGCATCACTGGCCAAAAAAGCCACCACCTGCGCGACTTCGGAGGGGTCGCCGAGCCGTTTCAGCGGCGTGCGGCTGAGAATTTTTTGACGCGAGGCTTCGTTGGTCAACACCGCTTGGCGCGCCAGTTCCGTGGCAATCGTGCCCGGCGCGACGGCGTTGACACGGATGCCATCGTCGGCCAAGGCCAGGGCCATGGCGCGCGTCAACTGATTCAGGCCGCCCTTGCTGATGTTGTAGGTGGCGATTTCTGGAATGGCCACCACCGCATTGACCGAGCTCATGTGCACGATGGCGCCGCCGCCGGTGGCTTTCATGCTGCGCGCCACGGCTTGCCCGACCAGGAAGGCCCCGCGCAGGTTGACGCGAAGCACGGCGTCAAAATCGTCTTCCGAAATCTCCAGGAAGGGGGAGGCCCTGAAGATGCCGGCATTGCTGACCAAGACATCGATGCGCTGGAAGGCCGTGGTCACTTGGTGAACCAGTTCGCCCACCGCTTTTTTGTCGCCGATGTCGCAGGCATAGAACTGGGCGTGCTGGCCTTTGTCGCGCAGTTCAGCGGCCAAGCGCTCGCCGGCTGCTTGCTGAACGTCCACCAAGACGACCTGAGCGCCTTCTTGGGCAAACAAGCGGGCGCAGGCTTCGCCAATGCCTTGGGCGCCGCCCGTGATCAAGCAAACTTTGCCATGAAGGCCATAGGAGATCGTGGTCATAGATGCAAAGACTCCAAAAAAATCATTATCTTCTTTTCAAGCCAAGAATGCTTCGCGCCAAAACCCGCCACGACCCTGGGTGTCACCCGCGGGTCGTTGGCGCTTTCGCCTGAACGGGGCTTGCTGCACAATGCCGCCAAGACAACCGGAGATATCGCCCATGTCGTGCAATGCCGAGCACACCGTATCGATTTCGCGTCTGACGGGGCAAGCCCGTACCTGGCCCGAAGAGGGTTACACCCGGGCGCCCTATTGGGCTTACACGGACCCTGACATTTACATTCAGGAGCAAGCCCGTATTTTTCGCGGGCCTGTGTGGAACTATGTGGGCCTGGAAGCCGAGGTGCCCAACCCCGGAGATTACAAAACCACCTTCATCGGTGACACCCCTGTGGTGATGACACGTGCCGAAGATGGCAGCTTGCATGCGGTGGTCAACCGCTGTGCGCACCGCGGCAACATGGTGTGCCGAGAGCCTTTTGGCTCTGCCAAACGGCTCTATTGCGTTTACCACGCGTGGTCGTTCACCCTGGAGGGCGACCTGAGCAACGCAGCCTTCAGCCAGGGCCTGCGCGGCGAGGGTGGCTTGCCCAAGGACTTCGACAAATCCCAGCACGGCTTGCGCAAATTGCGCGTGGACACGCTGTGTGGGCTGGTCTTTGCAAGTTTCTCTGAAGACGTGGAGCCCTTGGAGGCTTGGTTGGGAGACGTGGCCCAGGGCATTCGCCGTGTGTTGAACCGTCCCTTGAAAGTGCTGGGCTATGACACGCAGCGCATCCATGCCAATTGGAAAACCTACCACGAGAACCCGCGTGACTCTTACCACGCCAACATCTTGCACACCTTCTACGGCACCTTTGGCTTGTCGCGCCAGTCGCAAGAGTCCGCCATGGTGCTCGATGCCGCTGGACGCCATGTGTATTTCTACACCAAGGCCGGTACGGAAAAGAAATCCGCCGATTATGAAAAAGCCTCCAGCGAATTGCGCTCGCACAACGATCAATTGACGCTGGAAGACCCGGGCATCCTGAAATGGAAAGATGAATACGGGGATGGCGTGAGTGTGCAAATCCTCAACACCTGCCCGTCTTTCGTTTTGCACCAAATTGCCAACAGCCTGGCCACCCGCCAGCTCATTCCGCGAGGCGTGAACCAGTCCGATTTGGTTTGGACTTACTTTGGCTTCGAAGACGATGATGAAGAGACCACCCGCATGCGCCTGACCCAAATCAACTTGGTGGGCTCAGCGGGCATGGTCTCGGTGGAAGATGCCGCCGTGTGCGAAATGATGCAGCGCGCCTTTGCCGATGGCGAAGAGGGTGCCTCTTTCATCGAGATGGGGGGCAAGACACTGGAAAGCGGCGGCTCAAGCAAACTCTCCGAGCGGGCGATCCGCAATTTTTGGCACAACTACCGCCAGTACATGGGGCTGTGAGCATGAAGGCTTCTGATTCCTCCTCTGAAGTGTCCCTGGCCGAGCGCCTGGCCTTGCATCGCCAGCATGTCGATGCCGTGTCTTACCTCCTGGCAGAGTGGGCGCACGCCATCGACCAAAACCGGGTTGAAGCGATCGCAGGCTTGATGCTGCCCGAGGGTCGCTACACCGTGACCTCGCGTTTCAACCACGACCGTGGCCTGCCCATGGCCATCATCGACGCGCGCAGCGCCGCCCAATTGCGCGACCGCATCAAGTCCATGCGGCTGGCCAACATTTACCAGCCCCAAAGCTACCGGCATGTGATCAGCGCCATCCAGGTGATCGGGCAGACTGAGGTCGGCTTGTTGCAGGTGCGCTCCAGTTTTGTGGTGGTGCGCACGATGGAATTGATGGGCGACAGCATGCTGTTTGCCAGCGGTGAATGCCATGACCTGATTGATCTTGGCGGTGCAGAACCTCGCTTTGCCCAGCGGCGCATGGTCTACGACTCGCGCGCCGTTGAAACGCTGATGGTGATTCCAATTTAAGGAGAAGTGTGTGACAACAAGCACGAACAAACGAAGACTCGCCATGCTGGGCGTGGTGGGTGCCCTGCTGTCGATGCCCTGGATCGCGCAGGCCCAGGATTGGCCGGCGCGGCCCATCCGCGTGATTGTCCCCAACCCTGCTGGTGGCACGGCGGACATCTTGCCGCGCATGCTCTCAGAGGCCCTGGCACAACGCCTGGCGCAACCCGTGGTGGTCGAAAACCGTCCGGGTGCGGCGGGCAACATTGGCGCCGAGTTTGTCTACAACGCAGAGCCCGATGGTTACATCTGGCTGGCCGCGCCGCCGCCTTCTCTGACCGTCAACCCAAGCCTGTACCCCAAGCTCAACCACGACCCAAGCAAGTTTGCCCCCATCACGGTGATTGCCACCGTTCCCAATGCGCTGTTTGTGCACCCCTCCTTGCCCGTGAACACTTTGCAGGAGTTCCTGGCCTATGTGAAGGCCAACCCGGACAAGCTCAGCTATGCATCGCAGGGCAATGGCTCGACGGCCCATTTGACGGCGGAGTTGTTCAAGCTGAAAACCGGCTTCAAAATTCAGCACGTCCCTTACAAGGGCGATGCGCCTGCCGTGGCCGACTTGCTGGCCGGCCATGTGCAAGTGATGTTCGGCAATGTGGCCGCAGGCATGGGCCATGTGCGCAATGGCAAGCTGCGTGTTCTGGCCGTGACCAGCCCCAAACGCCTGCCCGCTTACCCCGCGCTGCCCGCCTTGGATGAGTCGGTGCCTGGCGTGGTGGCTGTGACCTGGTTTGGCATGGTGGCACCGCCGCGCACCCCCGTGGCCATCACACGCAAAGTGTCTCAGATGGTGTCCGACATCTTGAAAACCCCTGAAATGGTCCGCAAGTTCAGCGAAGCAGGCGCTGAACCTGTGGGGAACTCACCCGATGAGATGGAAAAGTGGATGCGCGAGGATGTCGAGCGCTGGCGTACGGTCATTCGCGCGGCCAGCATCAAAATCGATTGAAGCGCTTGGGAATCGGCAAGGCGTAATCGCCCTGCTTGTGCGTTTTCAGGCCAAGGCTGGCCAGGGCCTCGCCCATTTTCACGGCAGCTGCCACGCCATCAATCACGGGAACCCCCAAGCTGTGTGCCAAATGTGCACACAAAGGGGCCATGCCAGCACAACCCAACACCAGGGCACCGCTGCGGTCGCGTGCCAAGGCCTCTCGCGAAGCCTCTTCCAGTTGGGCCAAGACCTCGCCCGTGCCATCTTCCAGCGCCAACACGGGAATGTCGGTGCCATGAACGCCCCGGCACAAATGTTCAAACCCGTACCGTTGCACCAAGCGCTCCGCAATGATGCAGGTTCGGGTCATGGTGGTCACCACTGAAAAGCCCGTGGCCAAGAAACTGGCGGCGTGAAAGGCCGCCTCGGCAATGCCCAGCACCGGACCCTGCAGCGCTTCCCGCGCAGCGTCCAAGCCAGGGTCGCCAAAGCAGGCCAGGATGGTGGCTGCGGGATTCCAGGCCGCGGCCAACTGCGCCTGCTCGGCCACGCCAGCGGCAGCCCAGGCTTCATCGAAATGGCCTTCGATCGATGCCGGGCCAAAGCTGGGCTGGGCGGCAACGATTTCAGTGCCAGGTGCTGCAACAGCGCGTGCCGCCGCCGCAATGGCCTCGGTCATGGTGGTGGTCGTGTTGGGGTTGATAACCAGCAGTTTCATAGAACAAGCTTTCTTGGCGATGAACCAGATCAGTGCGAAATGCCCGCTGCCCGAGATCCAGCATGGTGCAGATCGCACTTTGTTGGTGAGTTTTGACTGCGCTGGATGGTGCGCGCCAGTGGCACAAGGCTTGCGTGCAAGGTGCTTGCCAAGATCATTCAGCTTATCAATTGGGAGTCACGATGAAATTTGTTGCGCAACTTTCCTGCAGTTTCAAGCCTCAGTGGCGACAACTGGCGGCGGCCAGTGTGATGGCTTTTTCCGTTGCTCAACCCGCAATGGCCCAAGAAAAAGTGCTTCGCATTGCGATGACGGCGGCAGACATTCCGCGCACCTTGGGGCAGCCCGATCAGGGCTTTGAGGGCAACCGCTTCACAGGTATTCCCATGTACGACGCCTTGACCCAATGGGACCTTTCCAAGGCTGACGGCCCAAGTGTGCTCATTCCTGGCCTGGCCACCAGTTGGGCTGTGGATGCGAAAGACAAAACCAAATGGGTTTTCAAGCTGCGACCCGGTGTGAAATTCCACGACGGCTCGGCGGTCAACGCCGATGCGGTGGTTTGGAATGTGCGCAAAGTGCTGGACAAAGATGCGCCTCACTTTGACGCCAGCCAGGTGGGTGTGACGGCTTCCCGCATGCCCACCCTGCGCAGCGCGCGCAAGGTGGACGACCTGACGGTGGAACTCACCACCAGCGAACCTGACTCGTTTTTGCCCATCAACTTGTCCAACCTCTTCATGGCCTCGCCAGCGCATTGGGACAACAAGCTCAAGGCGGTGCCCGCCAGCGTGGCGGATCCGGCTGAGCGCGCCAAGCAAGCCTGGGCTGCCTTTGCGGCCGACGCTTCAGGTTCTGGCCCGTTCAAGATGGCCAAATTTTCCGCACGCGAGCGTTTGGAGTTGACTGCCAACAAATCGTATTGGGATGCCAAGCGCGTGCCCAAGATCGACCGCGTGGTCATGCTGCCCATGCCCGAGGCCAACTCTCGAACCGCCGCACTGCTGTCGGGTCAGGTGGATTGGATTGAAGCGCCGGCACCAGATGCCATGGACCAAATTCGCCAGCGTGGCTTCAGCATTTACAGCAACCCACAGCCCCATGTGTGGCCCTGGCAGTTGTCGTTCGCGCCCGGTTCGCCCTGGTTGAACAAAGATGTCCGTCAAGCCGCCAACTTGTGTGTGGACCGCGATGGGCTGAGCAAGCTTTTGGGCGGCATGATGGGCACACCCAAAGGCACTGTGCCCCCGGGCCACCCCTGGTGGGGCAACCCCAAATTCGACATCAAATACGATGTCAAAGCCGCGCAAGCTTTGATGCAAAAAGCAGGTCACTCTGCGGCCAAGCCTTTGAAGGTCAAGGTGCAAATTTCGGCCTCGGGCTCTGGCCAGATGCAGCCCCTGCCCATGAACGAGTTTGTGCAGCAGTCGCTCAAGCAATGCTTCTTTGATGTGCAGTTTGACGTGATCGAGTGGAACACCTTGTTCACCAACTGGCGCAAAGGTGCGAAGGATCCTTCGGCCAACGGTGCGGACGCCATCAACGTGAGCTTCGCCGCCATGGACCCCTTCTTTGCCATGGTGCGCTTCACCAGCACCAAAACCTTCCCACCAGTGTCGAACAACTGGGGCTACTTTGGCAACGATGAGTTCGACAAGCTGATTGCCGATGCGCGCACCAGCTTCGATGGCAAAGCGCGCGATGCGGCCTTGGCCAAATTGCATGCCCGCATTGTCGAAGAGGCGCCCTTCGTCTGGATTGCCCATGACGTGGGTCCGCGCGCCATGAGCCCCAAGGTGAAAAATGTGGTGCAACCCAAGAGCTGGTTCATTGACATTGCCACCATGACCTTGGAGTGAATGCGGACAGACCCGGGCGTTAGAGAGACTTTACATGCTGGCTTATTTGCTGAGGCGCGTCCTCTACGCCTTGCCCATCATGCTGGGCGTGGCCCTGGTCTGTTTTGCGCTGGTGCATTTGGCGCCAGGGGATCCCCTGGTGTCCATCCTGCCACCGGACGCCTCCACGCAATTGCAAGAGCAGTTGCGTGCACTTTATGGCTTTGACCGCTCTTACCCTGAGCAGTTTGCGGGTTGGGTCTGGCGGGCTCTGCAAGGCGATCTGGGAACCTCGATCGCCACCAACCGACCCGTCAGTGCCGAAGTGTTCAAGGCGGTTGGCAACACCTTGCGGTTGGCGGCCTTGGCAACATTGATTGGTTTTGTGTTGGGTGGCTTGTTTGGTTTTGTGGCCGGCTACTTTCAAAACTCGTGGCTCGACAAGCTGGCCTCATTCACCTCGGTGCTGGGGGTCAGCGTGCCGCATTACTGGCTGGGCATGGTGCTGGTCATCATTTTTTCGTCGCAGTTGATGTGGTTGCCTGCCAGTGGTGCCGGCCCCGGGGGGTCCGATGGTTGGCGCTGGGACTTGGAGCACCTCAAGCACATGCTGCTGCCGGCACTGACCATGAGCGTCATTCCCATGGGCATCATTGCGCGCACCGTGCGCGCCTTGGTGGCCGATATCCTGGCGCAGGAGTTTGTGGTGGGCCTGAAGGCCAAAGGCCTGACCGACCTTGGCATCCTCAAGCATGTGGTGAAAAATGCCGCACCCACGGCTTTGGCCGTGATGGGCTTGCAACTCGGTTACCTGCTGGGCGGTTCGATTCTGATTGAGACCGTGTTTGCCTGGCCTGGCACAGGCTTTTTGTTGAACTCCGCCATTTTTCAACGCGACCTGCCCTTGCTGCAGGGGACCATTCTGGTTTTGGCCATGTTCTTTGTGGTGCTGAACCTCTTGGTGGACGTGATCCAGACCGTGTTGGATCCTCGCATTGCCAGAAGCTGATGACCATGAATGTGCCTGTGATGCCTGCCGCGACGCCTGACACAGCCTCCCCCGGCTATTGGCTTACCGTTTGGCGTCGGTTGAAAAAAGACCGCGTGGCCATGGGTGCTTGCGGCGTCATTTTGTTGCTCTTGGCCATGGCGCTGCTGGGCAGTGGGTTGGCGCCGCAGGATCCTTATGCTTCTTCCATGATGACCCGCTTGAAACCCATCGGCCATCCCGGCCATTTGCTGGGCACCGATGAATTGGGCCGCGACATGTTGTCGCGCCTCATGGTGGGTGCGCGGCTGAGCCTGTTCATGGGCATCACCCCCGTGGTGTGTGCCTTTGTCATCGGTGCCCTGATTGGCATCACGGCTGGCTATGCAGGCGGCGCGCTCAACACCGCCATCATGCGGGTGATCGATGTGTTTTATGCCTTCCCCTCGGTGTTGTTGGCCATCGCTTTGTCTGGCGCCTTGGGTGCAGGCATCACCAACTCGCTGATCTCGCTCACCGTGGTGTTCATTCCTCCGATTGCGCGCGTGGCTGAAAGTGTGACCACCCAAATTCGCGGGCGCGACTTTGTGGAGGCGGCGCGTGCTTCGGGCGCCAACGCTTTCACCATCGTGCGCGTGCATGTGTTGGGCAATGTGCTGGGGCCCGTGTTTGTGTATGCCACCAGCCTGATTGCCGTGTCCATGATTTTGGCCTCAGGCCTCTCATTTCTGGGCTTGGGCGTGAAGCCGCCTGAGCCGGAATGGGGCTTGATGCTGAACACCTTGCGCACCGCCATCTACACCCAACCCTGGATTGCGGCTTTGCCTGGCGTGATGATTTTTTGCACTTCGATCGCCTTCAACTTGCTCAGCGATGGCTTGCGCTCGGCCATGGAGGTCAAGCAATGACAACACCAACCTTGCTGGAAGTCCAAGGCCTGGTAAAGCATTTTCCGCTCAAGAAAGATGTCTTTGGCCGAGGTGGCGGCGTGGTGCGCGCCGTGGACGGCGTCAGCTTTGATGTCATGAAAGGCGAGACGCTGGGCATTGTGGGCGAGTCGGGCTGCGGCAAAAGCACCACCGCACGACTGCTGATGCAGCTGCTGCAAGCCGATCAGGGCGAGATGATTTTTGATGGCGCTGGCGTCAACACCCGTGCGCTCTCTCTCAAAGAATTTCGGCGCCAGGTCCAAATGGTGTTTCAAGACAGCTACGCCTCACTCAACCCGCGCCTGACCATGGAAGACTCCATTGCGTTTGCGCCGCAGGTGCATGGCTTGCCGCGCGAAGTGTCCCTGGCGCGTGCCCACGATTTGCTGGAGCGCGTGGGCTTGGACCCCAAGCGCTTTGCCGAGCGTTACCCCCACGAGCTCTCCGGCGGGCAGCGTCAGCGCGTGAACATCGCCCGCGCCTTGGCCTTGCAGCCGCGCTTGGTCATTCTGGACGAGGCGGTGTCGGCATTGGACAAGTCGGTGGAGGCGCAGGTCCTGAACCTGTTGATGGACCTCAAGCAAGCCATGGGCTTGACCTATGTGTTCATCAGCCATGACCTGAATGTGGTGCGCTACATGTGCGACCGCGTCATGGTCATGTACCTTGGGCAGGTGGTCGAAATGGGGCCGAGTGAGGCCATCTTTGAAAATCCTCGCCATCCCTACACCCAAGCCTTGTTGCGCTCGATACCGTCCATGGACCCTGAGCATCGGACGGAAACGCCGCCCTTGGCCGGAGACCCGCCCAACCCCATCAACCCACCCTCGGGTTGCCGTTTCCACCCGCGTTGCGCACAGGCCCGCCCCGAATGTGCACAGCAAGTGCCCTTGCTGCGCGGGGATGCTGAGGCGCACCCCGTGGCCTGCCTGTTGTACCCCACTTCTCATCCGGCCTGATATGTCGCAACCCTTGGTGAACATTGAAGCTTTGCGTGTGACCTTTCAGGGAGGGCGCAAGCCGGTGCGCGCAGTCGATGGCGTCAACCTTCAGGTGCAATCGGGTGAAGTGGTGGCGCTGATTGGCGAGTCAGGCTCTGGCAAAAGTGTGACCTTGCGTTCGGTGCTTCGCTTGCACCCGGCGCGTTACACCAAAATGGAAGGCCGCATCGAGGTGGCGGGTCAAGATGTGTTGGCCATGGACTCGGCCACCTTGTCGAGTTACCGCGGTCGTGTGGCCTCCATGATTTTTCAGGAGCCCTTGCTGGCCCTCGATCCTGTGTATTCGCTCGGGGATCAGATCGTTGAAAGCATCTTGCGGCATGAGCCCTTGACGCGAAGCCAGGCCCAAGCGCGCGCTTTGGAGTTGTTCGAGCGGGTGCGCATACCCAGCCCAGAGCGGCGACTGCAGGCTTACCCGCACGAGATGAGCGGTGGCATGCGGCAACGCGCCATGATTGCCTTGGCTTTGGCCTGCCGACCGCAACTCTTGTTGGCCGACGAGCCCACCACGGCTTTGGACGCCACCGTTCAAATTCAAATTTTGTTGCTGCTGCGCGAGTTGCAGCGTGAATTGGGTTTGTCGGTGATTTTTGTCACCCATGACATCGGTGCCGCTGTGGAGGTGGCCGATCGCATGGCGGTGATGTACGCTGGCCGCATCGTGGAACAAGGGCCGGTGAAAACCTTGATGACCCAGCCGGCCCACCCCTACACCCAAGCCTTGCTGCGCAGCCGCGCCCATGGCGCGATGGACAAGGGCCTGCGCTTGGTCACGATTCCCGGTTCGCCACCCGATCTGTCGAACTTGCCTTCGGGCTGTGCTTTTGCGGACCGATGCGCCATGGCTCAATCCACTTGTTTGGAAGGCGCACCCCAGGCGCAGACCCTTGCCAAGGGGCATGAGGTACGTTGTTTTCGCGCCTAGACATGCTAAGGTAGTGGCCTGAACTTTCTCCTTCTTAGCCAGGAAGACATTCATGTTGTACCCAGACCTTCGCATTCAAGGCTCGCGCTTGTGGCAATCTTTGATGGACCTCGCCCAAATTGGCGCGACACCCAAGGGCGGCGTGTGCCGCCTGGCGTTGACCGACCTGGATCGGCAGGGCCGTGACCTGGTGGTGTCCTGGGCGCGTGCGGCGGGCATGAGCGTCTCGGTGGATCAGATTGGCAACATTTTCATGCGACGCCCAGGCAAGCGCGTGGACTTGGCCCCCATCATGACGGGCAGCCACATTGACACCCAGCCCACGGGTGGCAAGTTTGACGGCAACTACGGCGTGCTCGCCGGCTTGGAAGTGGTGCGCACCTTGAACGATGCGAACATTCAGACCGATGCGCCCATCGAGGTTGCGATCTGGACCAATGAAGAGGGTTCGCGGTTTGTGCCGGTCATGATGGGCTCGGGTGTGTTTGCCGGCGCGTTTTCCTTGGAACATGCTTATGCCGCCAAAGACACCCAGGGCTTGAGTGTCCGCGACGAGTTGCAACGCATTGGCTATTTGGGCGAAGAAGTGCCGGGGCAGCGACCTATCGGGGCTTACTTTGAAACTCACATTGAGCAAGGACCCGTATTGGAAGACGCCAACGTCACGATTGGCGTGGTCAGTGGGGTGCTCGGCATTCGCTGGTTTGACTGCACGGTGACGGGCATGGAGGCACACGCTGGCCCCACGCCCATGGACTTGCGTCGCGATGCGCTGCAAGTGGCGACCCACCTCATGCAAGCCGTGGTGGCGATTGCCAACCGCCATGCGCCGCAAGGGCGCGGCACGGTGGGCATGGTGCAGGTGCATCCCAACAGCCGCAACGTGATTCCAGGCCAAGTGAAGTTTTCAGTTGATTTCCGAAACAGCACCGATGAAACTGTCCAGGCCATGGCCGATGAGTTTTTGGCATTGGCCGATTTGACATCGCAAAAGCACAAGTTGGCGATTGAGACGAAGTTGGTGTCCAGTTTCACTGCGACCGCTTTCCACCCGAATTGCCAACAAGCCGTTCAGCAAGCTGCAGAGCGCTTGGGCTACTCGCACATGCCCGTGGTTTCAGGGGCTGGCCACGATGCGGTGTATGCATCGCGCCTTGCGCCCACCGGCATGATTTTCATTCCTTGCACCGACGGCATCAGCCACAATGAAATTGAGGATGCCACGCCGCACGACATTGAGGCTGGCGCCAACGTGCTGCTGCATGCGATGTTGAAAATGGCAACGCCTGCTTGAAGCGCAGTTGCAAAATGCACGATATTTTTGAGCGACAGGCCGCAACAGCGCTGCGCCTTCGGCGATCCACCGCACAGGAGCGCATTGCCAAAATTCGCAAGTTGCGAGATGCTGTGATCGCCCATACCGAGGACTGGTACCGCGCCGCCCATGCAGACTTTCGCAAGCCGCCCGGCGAGGTGGATTTGGGCGAAATCCTGCCCATCTGCATTGAGGCCAACCATGCCATCCGGCACTTGAAAAATTGGATGAAGCCCAAGCGTGTCTGGCCAAGCTTGCTGACCTTGGGGACACGCAGCAGTGTGGAATAAATTCCTCGGGGGCGCTGCCTGATCTTGGGGCCATTTAACTATCCGGTGAACCTCACCTTGGGTCCTTTGGTGTCAGCCATCGCAGCCGGCAATACCGTGGTGATCAAGCCGTCAGAATTGACGCCCCACCTTTCTGGCTTGATGGCCAGGGTGGTTCGGGAGGTTTTCACGGAAGATGAAGTGGCCGTTGTCGAGGGGGGCGCTGAAGTGGCACAAAGGCTGCAAGCACTGCCCTTTGACCATGTTTTCTTTACGGGCAGCCCGGCCGTGGGCAAGCAAGTCATGGCGGCAGCCGCGCAAAATTTGACCAGTGTCACATTGGAGTTGGGCGGCAAGAGCCCCGCCATCGTGGATGCCAGTGCCAACCTGCGCTTGGCTGCGTCCAACATTCTGTGGGCCAAGTTCACCAACGCTGGCCAAACATGCATTGCCCCTGACCATGTCTTTGTGCATGAGAGCGTGAAAGACGATTGGCTGGCTTGTTGCCGTGAGGTCCTCAAGAAAGCCTATGGCGAGAGCTTGGCCCAGCAACAAGCCAGCCCCCACCTCACACACATGGTGAACGAACGACACACGGCCCGCGTGAAAGCCCTGTTGGAAGATGCGCAGTTTCGGGGCGCGCGCGTGTTGTTGGGCGGTGGCGTTTCGGAGCAGGCGTGCTTCGTGCAACCCACCTTGCTCGATCAGTTGCCTGCAGGCAGCCGAGTGTTGGAAGAGGAAATTTTTGGCCCGTTGTTGCCAGTGATCACTTTTCGTTCGCTGGACGAGGTGATTGACAAAATCAACGCTGGCCCTAAGCCTTTGGCCTTGTACATCTACAGCCAGACACCGGCCCATGTTGACAAAGTTTTGATGCATACCGCTTCGGGCGGCGCCTGTGTGAACCATGCCTTGCTGCAGTTTTTGCACGGCAACTTGCCGTTTGGGGGGGTCAACCACTCGGGCATGGGCAATGCCCATGGGCACTATGGCTTCAAGGCTTTCAGCCATGAGCGCGCTGTGGTGCGAACGCAAGTGTCCTTGGCCGCAACTTTACTGCGCGCCGGGAAGGTGCCCACCGTCGTTCGCAAATGCCTCAAACCTTTGCTGAAGTTCCTTTAATTCAAAGCCTCGATGGCTTTCTGTAAAGAGCACCGCTGGCTGCAAGAATTGGCCCGCTCGCGTCGTGAAATTGGGGGCCGCTGCTTCTCGCAGTGAAGCAATTCTTTGTGACAATAAGGCTTCTTTCATTTGCTTTTCCGCCTTAACACATTGCGCCGTATTTCCTATGTTTGATATTCAGGGAACCAACAATCCAGAACGTTTGGTTGGCGCTTCAGCCAGCGAAAGCATTTACACGGGGGACGGTGCAGACACCGTCCTGGCTGGCAGCGGCAATGACAGCGTGAACGGCTCATTAGCCAACGGCCAAGTTTCATATTACCCAGTCGCTGGTGCCAAATTGATCTCTGGCGAGGATGGGAACGATTTTCTTTATGGCGGGTCTGACGCGGACACGATGGCAGGGGACGCCGGTAACGATACGCTCTATGGCGCTGCCGCTAACGACAGCCTGAGCGGGGGCCCTGGGGATGACCAACTTAAAGGGGGAGAGGGCAACGATGCCATCGACGGTGGTGATGGCGCAGACGACATTGACACTGGCAATGGCCTTGACTCTGTTCTGGGCGGCGCTGGCAACGACAACGTCAATGGCCACCCAGTGAATATCCAATCGGGAACATACTCCTTTAACGCATATGCCTCTGCCAAATGGGTCGATGCCGGCGCTGGCGATGACTTCGTCTATGGCGGGACGGGCCATGACAGTTTGGTGGGGGGCGATGGATCCGACAGCATGCACGGTGATGCAGGCAATGACACGCTGCAAGGCGATGCGGGTGATGATGCCTTGTTTGGCGATGACGGCGCGGACAGCTTGGTGGGGGGCGCGGGCTCGGATGCAATTGAAACGGGTGATGGGCAGGACACCGTCTCCGCTGGAGATGGCAACGACAACATCAATGGCCGCATTGTCAATGCACAGGAAGGGACATTCACCTTCTCGACGGTCACGGGTGCCAAGCGGTTAGACGCTGGCGCTGGCGATGACTTTGTTTACGCGGGTAAGGACAACGACAGTTTGGCCGGTGGAGCCGGCCAAGACAACTTGTATGGCAGTGCGGGCGACGATAACATTCAAGGCGATGCAGGTGACGACACGCTTTTTGGCGATGCCGGCGCAGACAGCCTCCTGGGTGGAGAGGGCGCGGATGACATTGACACTGGCGATGGTCAGGACACCGTTCAGGGCGGCAACGGCAATGACAACGTCAATGGACGTTTGCAAAATGCGACAACTGGAGCCTATTCGTTCAAAACTTATGCCGGTGCCAAGCAGATAGCAGGCGGCAGTGGCAACGATTTTTTGTACGGGGGCACAGAGAGTGACACCTTGCTGGGAGAGTCCGGCAACGACACCTTGTATGGCAGCACAGGAAGCGACAGTTTGGACGGCGGGCTCGGCAACGATGACCTGTCAGCGGGGCCTGGCAACGATACGCTGAGCGCCTTGTACGGACAGGACACGCTGAATGGTGGCGCTGGCGACGACCGCTACCTGATCGGCGCCAAACGCTTCACTGTGAACGATGAGTCGGGCGCAGATGTGGCGGTCGTGTCTGTTGACTTTGTGAAAATTCCAAGCTTCATTGAGAAGGTGGAATACGCCACAGGGGTGCAGGCCCTGCCGTATTGGATCAGTGCCTTGTTGCCAGATGAGGCGTCGGGGTTTGGCTTTTTGAGCGCGTTGGGCACGTCGCGAACTTACCAATATGCTTTTCCGCAAACGGCGCCCGCCTACCTCACGGCAGACTCGGACTATCTGAAAGGCTGGGCTGCCTTCACTGCCTCTGAGCAGGCTGCTGTCAAGCAGTCGTTGAACGTCATTTCCGGCTTGGTGAACTTGAATTTTGCGCAAAGCAGCCAGGATGATGCGCCCAATACCCTGAGCTTTGCCAACAATACCCAGACTGGCAGTGCCGGCTATGCCTTGCATCCGTCTAATGCATCGATCGGTAGCGATGTTTTTTTAAGCAACACCACAGAAAACCGAGAGGCGAAAGACGGCACCTATGCGGCTTTGACGCTGATCCATGAAATTGGCCACGCCTTGGGCCTCAAACACCCCTTCAGCGCCGCTGACAGCACCGGCGAATCTGCGCCGCCGCCTTTCCTTTCATCCAGCGAAGACGTGACCGCCTGGACGGTGATGAGCTACACCAGCAGCGCTGCTGAATACGCTTTTCAGTACAGTCCGCTTGACATTGCTGCATTGCAGTATTTGTATGGCCCCAGCTTGACCAGCCGCGCTGGCAACGACACTTACACAGTGTCCAATGCTGCCGCGAATTTTGTGTGGGACGGCGCGGGCACAGACCTGCTGGATGGCAGCGCCTTGACGCAGCCAGCAACACTCTACTTGACGCCAGGCTACTGGGGATATGTGGGCACAGCCGCGGCAACGACCATCACGGCGCCTGGGCAAGTCACTGTGAATTTTGGGTCATCTATCGAAAACCTCAAGGGGGGGAGCCAAGCCGACCGTTTGTATGGCAATGCAGGCGCCAACCGAATGGAGGGGGCTGCGGGGAATGACGTTCTGCAAGGTTGGGATGGCAGCGACACCTTGGTGGGTGGCTTGGGCAATGACACGCTTTACGGTGGGGCCAGTTCAGACATTGGTGCGCGCAATAGCGGCACGGATGTGGCGGTATTTTCAGGACAGCGAAGCAGTTATCAAATTGCTTGGTCTGCCACAACCGATGCATTGACGGTCAGCTCCACCACCGAAGGAAGCGACACCTTGTGGGACATTGAGCTATTGCAATTTGCTGACACAAGCTTGCAAGTGGCAGCATTGCGAGACAGCGTAGCGCCCACGCTGCTGACCACTTCGCCGGTGAATGGCGCATTGCGCGTTCCTTACGATGCGCCCATTGTTCTTAAATTCAGCGAGCCAGTCCAAGCGGGCAGTGGATCTTTGTCCCTCAAGTCTGGCGGTGTCACGGTCGCCAGCGTGGACGTGACGGACAGTCGTTACGTGCAAATTCAAGGATCCACGGTCACCGTCACAGTGCCCGAAAATGTGGCTGTTGCCGGCACCACCTACACGGCAGTGACCAGTGCGGGCGCAATCAAAGATTTGGCAGGCAACAACTGGGTGCCAGGGAGTACGGCCTACACCTTCACGATCACCAGCGCAAGTTCCGCCACGGCGGATATTGTTGCCCCGGTGATTGATGGCACAACATCGCGCGCGACGGTTAGCCCTTCTGCATCCATCCAAATTCCTTTCTCGGAAGCCATTGTTCGCGGCGCCGGCGCCATTGCATTGGTTGAATACAACCCGGCCACTTTGCAAATCGTCGCTACCCTTCCTGTGACTGCGAGTGTGTCTGGCAATATTCTCTCGCTTGAGCCTTCGCAAAGCCTCAGTGCGGCCAAGAGCTACGCCGTGAGTTTTTCAGCCGGAGCGATCAAGGATCTGGCTGGCAACGACTTTAATTTCACCGACAGCAGCACCTCGACAGCTGCCAAACTTTATTACTTCATCACGGTTGACAGCACAGCGCCCGTTGCGCCTAAATTTGTCACGACCAGCAAGGTCATTTCATCGGTAGATCCGCAAGTCACGTTCACCACCACCTTGGGATCCATCGTGATGGAGCTGGATTCGGACTTGGCGCCGATCTCAACCGCGAACATGATTGCCTACGTGAACGCCGGGCTTTACGATGGCACGCTCTTTCATCGCGTCATTCCCAATTTCGTGGCCCAGGGCGGCGGATTTACCACCGGCATGGTTCCCATCAGTTCCGGCTATGCCCCTATTTTGAACGAGTCCAGCAACGGGCTGACCAATCTGCGTGGCACAGTGGCCATGGCCCGAACCTCTGACTTGAACTCGGCCACGGGCCAGTTTTACATCAACTACGTTCACAACGTTAACCTGGATGGCGCTTATGCTGTCTTTGGCAAAGTGACCTCGGGCATGTCTGTGGTGGATCAGATGGCGCAGGCGCCAACACAGACCCTAAGCTCTGGATACCAAAACGTTCCGGTGACCGACATCAGCACCATCAAAGCCACACAAACACAACTGGGCCAATGGTCCAGTACGACGGGTTTGTTGGCCCTCAGCGATTTGGAGGCCAGCGCCACTTGGCAGTATTCGTTGAACAGCGGTGTCAGTTGGCAGCTTGGCAGCGGCAACTACCTGCGCGTGCCCGATGGTTTTTATGCGGCCGGTAGCTTGCAAGTACGCCAGACGGATGCCCAAGGCTTGGTCAGCAGTGCCTACACATTTCCTGGGAGTTTGCAGGTCAACAAGACATCCGCATACCAACTGACGGGGACGGCTTTTTATTGGAAAGACTTGAGTGCCAATGCCAAAGCCTTGGCCGGCGTTCAAATGTCGTCCGACTTGCCAGAAAAAACAGATACCCTTGGCGTGGTTGATTTGAGTGGGGTTGACAGCTTGCCCTCGGCAAGCTCGGGCACGGTCATCTTGTCCCCGACCTTGGACAGCCCCAGCAATGCGAAATCCGCCATCACCTTGACGGACGTGCTGGCCGCCTTGAAAATTTACCTTGGAAAATCAGTGCCTGATGCTTATTCATCACCCCTGAATTTTGTGGCGGCAGACTTTGACGCTTCTGGCAGCGTGACCCTGACGGATGTTTTGCAAATGTTGAAATACTATTTAGGCAAAAGCACCGACAACAACCTCAAGCCAGAATGGGCCTTTATGGACCTGGCCGATCTTGGCCTCAGCGGGGGTTCGGCCACGGCCTTAGGGGCAAACGGAGAAGCCATGTCAAAGTCCAATGCAACGCCTCATGCCATCGACATTGATGTGTCGACGGGCATCGACTCGGTCCAGGTCGTGGGTGTCCTGCGCGGGGATGTCGACGGCTCATGGACGGCCCCCGCGAACTAAGGGAGGGCGCTGTTGAAGTCACCCCTTGCCATTGTCGACGTTGATCGCCCCGCAACCTGGACCAAGTACCGCAGTGGCTTGTGCGATGGCTGTGCCGCCAATTGCTGCACCATGCCCGTCGAAGTGAAATTGCCCGATTTGATTCGACTGGGCCTGGTGGACGCTTTTGAAGCGGAACATGAACCCGCCAAGCAAATTGCAAAGCGGCTGGCCAAAGCGGGGTTGATCGAGCATTTCAATTTTAAAAACAGCATCTTCACGCTCGCCAGGCGTGCCAGCGGCGACTGCCACTATTTGGATGCTGTGACGCGGCGCTGCACGGTGTATGAAAGACGCCCCAGCACCTGTCGGCTTCATCCTCAAGTGGGGCCGCGTCCAGGGCATTGCCCTTATGGCGCGGTAGCGAGAAGCAAATGAGCGGATACAAAGGCTTGCTGTGCACCCACTGGGGACATTGGAGTGAATTGACTTACCAAACGCTCGATCGACAGCCTTTGACCGGCGGGCAGGTGCGCATTCGGGTACGGCATGCCGGTGTGGGCTTTGCTGTCAGCTTGTTTGTGGCGGGGAAATACCAACGCAAGCCGCCCTTGCCGTTCACGCCGGGGACCGAGGTTTCTGGTGAAGTGTTGGAAGTGGGCGCTGGCGTTTCCCATGTGGCCGTGGGTGACCGTGTGATGGCTGCGCTCGATTGGGGTGGCTTTGCCGAAGAGGTGGTGACCACTGCCTCGACCGTGTACCCCGTGCCTGAAGGGGTTCCCCTGACAGCGGCAGCAGCCTTGCCCGTGACCTACGGCACGGTGGGGGCGGCCTTGCTATGGCGCGCCAAGCTGCAGCCCGGTGAGACCCTCCTCATTCATGGCGCTGCTGGTTCTTTGGGCATGGCCGCGGTTCACGTGGCCAGACTGTTGGGGGCGCGAGTCATTGCCACCGCCAGCACCGAAGCCAAGCGTGCCGCGCTCTTGAGCAACGGCGCACACCATGCGTTGCCAGCCGACGCCCAAGCCTTGCCTTCACTGGTGAAAGCCTTGTGTCCCCGTGGCGGCGTCGATGTGGTGTTTGACCCCGTGGGCGGCGATCTTTTCGACGCCTCTTTGCGTTGTGCGGCCTTGCATGCACGCTTGCTGGTGATTGGCTTCGCCGCAGGGCGCATTCCGCAAGTTCCCACCAATTTGGTATTGGTTAAAAATTTGGCCATCCTGGGCTTCAATTACGGGCAGTACATCGGATGGGGCCTGACCGATGAGCGCGCGATCCACGAAGAAGACGTGCGCGAGGTTCTGTCGACCCTGACCGCGGCCATGGCCGCAACGGACATGCCCTTGCCAGTGACGCAACACTTCCCCGCGTCTCAATGGCTGCAGGCCATCGACACCACCATGAGCCGTCGCTCGGTGGGCAAAGTCGTTCTGGACTTTGAGGACATCCCAACAAAAGGAGACACCGCATGACATTGGCAATGACTTGGGACGAATGGGCGCAACACGATGGTCTTGCTTTGGCGCATCGCGTGCGCCAAGGCGAGGTCACGCCCGCAGAGTTGGCCAAGCAGGTGGCGGCAGGCATTGAAAAAACCAACGGCGCTTTGAGTGCCGTGGTCGAGGTCTTTGACGATGTGGTGCAAGACCCGCTGAAAGACGGCATGAACCCCGAGGGTCCGTTCGCGGGCCTGCCCTACCTGATGAAAGATTTGGGCCCGACCTTGAAAGGGCGTTTGCAGGAAATGGGGTCTGCGCTGATGCAAGGCCACCGCGCCAGCGCGGACAGCTTTTTGACGAGAAAAATTCGCCAGGCCGGCTTGAACATCGTGGGGCGCACCACCACGCCCGAGTTTGGCGTTTGCAGCTCGGCCGAAAACCCGGCCATGTATGTCACGCGCAACCCCTGGGACCTGAGTTACACCACCTGTGGTTCGTCTGCGGGCACAGCGGCAGCGGTGGCTGCAGGTGTCTTGCCTTTGTCGCACGCCACCGACGGCGGCGGCTCGATTCGCATCCCCGCAGGTGTGAACGGCAACATCGGCTTGAAGCCCTCGCGTGGCGTGTTTTCCATCGCGCCAGCCGCCTCTGACCTGACCGGCCTGGTGTCCACCCAAGGCTGTCACAGCCGCACGGTGCGGGATACGGCGGCGTTTGTCGATCACTGCCGTGGCGGCGCACCGGGTGAATTCATGCCTTACTGGTCTGCACCCGAGTCCTACAGCCAGCTGATTCAACGAGACCCCCAACCCTTGCGCATTGCCCTGTCGCATGAATGGGGCGACTACCGAGCGACGCCTCATTTTGTGGCCGAACTGGAGCGCGTGGGCCGTTTCCTCGAAAGCTTAGGCCATCAGGTGGAATGGGCCTTGCCCGCGGTGGATTTTCGGGCTGCCTTTGCAGCACAAACCACTTGCTACATCAGCAATTTCGCGCAGACCATCACCAACCTGCTGGCCCCATTGGGCTTGGCGCGTCCGCCGGCCGACAAGGTGGAGCCCATCAACATCAAAATTTGGGAAGAAGGACTGCGCACCACCTATGCCGAGCGCGCCAAGATGCAAGCGGTTTTCAACACCACGTCGCGTGCTTTTGGGCAGTTCTTTGAAACCTGGGACATCATCCTCACGCCCATCACTGCTTTGCCCACGCCCAAGCTGGGTACGACCGCGTATTTGACAATCAGCGACAACCCCTCGGTGTACGACTGGTTCGAAAACCTATGGCAAAACTTTGCCTACACGCCGCTGTCCAATTTGTGTGGCATTCCAGGCATTTCTTTGCCCATGGCGACACAGGACAACGGCTTGCCTTTGGGCATTCAAGCCCAAGCCCGACAAGCCAACGATGGCCTGTTATTGCAACTGGCCGCCCAGATCGAGCGTGCCTTGCAGGGGCGTTGGAACCAGGGGCAACGCCCCGGCGTGCACGTGAGCGCGGACCGCTGAGTCAGGCGCGCTCTTTGCGCAACCAGACTGCCGTGTCGTGGTAGGCGACACCGGCCGCTGGAAAGCCTGGGCTGGCATCGACCAAGGCATTGATGCCAATGCCTTCGATGAAGGCATCGTTGGGCCATTGGCTTTCCACCACGATGGTGGAGGGCAACATGCCCGCGAAGGGCTTGGCATGCAACAACACACTGCCTAGCGCATTGCCCAAGCGCACCAGGTCACCTTCTTCGATGGACAGTGTCGAGCAGGCTTGCGGGTGAATCAGCGCTGTGGGGCGCTTTTGGCTGCGCACCGAGCTGGGTGTTTCGGTGAAGGTGGTGTTCAGGAAATGTCGGGCGGGCGCGGCCACCAGTTTGAACGGACAGGCCTCGGTGGGCTCGTCGATCACGGTCATGTGATCGGGCATGCGCGGCATGACCGCGTGCCCGGAGCCAATCTTGGACCAATCGGGCGAAAAGTGAAAGCGTTTGTCAGCGTGGCCAAAACCGTTCAAGAAGTGCGCATCGTCAAAGGCTGGCGCGCAATCCAGCCATTTTTCTGCATGCAGGCGTTCGGCATCGGGCTTGTTCGAGGCTTGCAAAATTTGCTGAATCAGCGCTTCTTCTGCCATCCCAAAAGCGGGGTGTGACAGGCCCAGGCGCTGGGCCAACTGGCCAATGAACACATGGTTGGAGCGTGCTTCGCCAATGGGGGTAATCAAGGCTTTGGAGGCTTGCAAAAACGTGTGGCCCGAGGCTTGGTAGAGGTCGTTGTGCTCTAAAAAGGTGGTGGCGGGCAGCACCAAGTCGGCGAGCTTGGCGGTGTCGGTCATGAATTGCTCATGCACACACACAAACACATCCTCGCGCAGCAAACCTTTGCGAACCGCCAGGCTGTCGGGGGCGACCACGGCAGGGTTGGTGCTTTGGATCAGCATGGCGGTGACGGGCGGGCCCCCTTGCAAATCCTCAGGGTTGCGTGCCAGCACCGCGCCGATGCGGCCCATGTCCAGTTGTCGGGCCAGGCGTGGCGTGGTGTCCAGGCCAAACAAGAACTGCGTGTTCAGCGCATACAAGCCACCGTTGCTGTACAGCGCGCCCCCGCCCAGGGTTTGCCATGCGCCCGTCATCGCAGGCAGGCAAGTGACCGCGTGCATGGCAGCCGCGCCATTGCGCTGTCGCGTGAAGCCATAGCCTGCGCGCAAATAGCTTTTTTTCGTTTGACCGTAAAGCCGGGCAAAGCGAAGGATCTCGTCAACCGACAAGCCTGTGATGTCGGCCGCCCATGCGGGGGTGCGCGTTGCCAGGTGCGCTTCGACTTCGGGCGAAAAATCGGTGTGCTGTGCCAGGTAGTCGCGATCGACCCAGCCTTCCTTCAACAACACATGCATGACCGCACAAGCCAGCGCCGCGTCGGTGCCAGGCTTCAAGGCCAGGTGCAAGTCGGCTTTTTCTGCCGTGGCCGTGCGGTAGGGGTCGACCACGATCAAGGGTACCTGGCGGTCGCGGCGCGCGGCTTGCACCCAGTGCATGAAATTGATTTGCGTGTGAACCGGGTTGCCGCCCCAGATCACAATCAGATCAGAGTGCATCATCTCGCGCGGGTCGATGCCGGTTTTTTTGCCGACACCGGCCATCCAGCCCGCATCGGACAAGGCAATGCAAAAAGTTTCAATTTGCCGCGACCAACCGGCCTGATGGCCCAAGCGGCGAATGGCGCCGCGCTGAACCAGCCCCATGGTGCCAGCATAGTGGTAGGGCCAGACGGTTTCGGGGCCGTGCTGTTCCATGGCGTGCTTGAATTTCTCGGCCAAAAGGTCCAGTGCTGCGTCCCATGACAGAGGCTCAAACTGGCCAATGCCTTTGGGGCCGACGCGTCGCAGCGGTTGCGTCAAGCGGGCGGGGTGGTGCACCCGCTCGGCATAACGGGCCACCTTGGCGCAAATCACGCCATCGGTGTAAGGTTGCGCGGCACCTCGCACGCGCCCCACGGTGCCATTGGCATGACGTTCCACTTCCAGCGCGCAAACGCTGGGACAGTCATGGGGGCAAACGCTGTGAAGCTGCTCAGAGGTCATGCGGGCCTTTCGCTGCGTCAGAGGACGCACGACAGAATGTACCTGAGTTGACGCAGCTGCTTGTCGCCTGAGGGGCTAACATCCGCGTTTTGTGCACCTTGGATTTGCCATGCCGCTACGTCCTTTTCAGCAAGTGGATGTGTTCACGCAGCTTGCCTTCAAAGGCAACCCTTTGGCCGTTGTGCTGGACGCGCAAGGCCTGAGCGATGCTGCAATGCAGCAGTTTGCGCAGTGGACGCAACTCAGCGAAACCACCTTTGTGCTGCCGCCCACGCCGCAAGGCTTGGCGGCGGGCGCGGATTACCGCGTTCGCATTTTCACGCCGGGCATGGAACTGCCATTTGCTGGGCATCCCACCCTGGGGACCGCCGATGCCTGGCTGAGGCACGGTGGGCAACCGCGCAAGCCGGGTGGCTTGGTGCAGGAGTGTGGTGTGGGTTTGGTCACGTTGTCGCAGCGGGCGGGACACTGGGCCTTTGCGGCACCTGCACTGCAGCGACAGGCGCCGATGGCGCAGGAATTGCTGGCCCTGGGCGAGGCCTTGGGCTTGCCCTTGACGCGTGTGCTGGCGGCCCAACACCTGGACAATGGCCCGCACTGGTTGGGTCTGCTCATCGACGATGTGCAGACCTTGCGGGCTTTGAACCCCGACCATGCACGTCTCAAAGCCTTGGGCGTGAAAGTGGGCGTGGCGGCCAGGCAAGACGCCACACAGCTGGAAGTGCGCGCCTTTGCGGCGCCAGCGGGCATTCAGGAAGACCCCGTCACCGGCAGCCTGAATGCGTCCTTGGCGCAATGGTTGATGGCCGAAGGCTGGATGCCGTCTTCCTACCAGGCCCACCAAGGCACCGCTTTGGGTCGTGACGGTCGTGTGTTTTTGTCACGCGATGCACAAGACCAGGTGTGGGTGGGCGGCCATGTGGTGCCCTGCGTCCAGGGGACAGTTGACCTTTGAGCCGAAGCCACGCACAAGCGCCCTGGCCCTCAATCGCCCCGAATATTGCGGGATCGGATCAGCGCGCCGAAGCGGTCACTGTCCAATTTGGCGCGTGCACCGAAATCAGCGGCTGACATGGGTGCGGAGATGCCGCCAAGGGCTTGAATGCGTTCGCGCACAGCGGGCGTGCCCAGGGCCTTGTTGATTTCCTGATTCAGTCGGGCCACCACTTCAGCCGGTGTGCCGGCCGGCGCGTAAAAGCCAAACCAGCTGTCGGCGTCAAAGCCTTTCAAGCCGGCTTCGTCCAGCGTGGGGACATCGGGAAACAAAGGCGAACGTTTGGGGCTGCCCACGGCCAGCATGCGCAATTTGCCGTTGCGCACTTGCTGCAAGCCAATGCCGGGATCGAACATGAAGTCGAGCTGGTGCCCCAACAAATCTTGCATCGCAGGTGCCGCCCCGCGGTAGGGCACGTGGACCGCAAAAGTGTCGGTTTGGGCCTTCATCATTTCGGCGGCCAAATGGGGTGAGCTGCCGTTGCCAGGTGAGCCAAAGCTCAGTTTGCCGGGGTTGGCTTTCAGGTAAGCCAAAAATTCTTGGATGTTCTTCACGGGGACCGATGGGTGAACTTCCAAGAACACCAGCACACGGGCCGCCGCGGCCACGGGCACCAGATCGCGCACCGGGTCAAACGGCATCTTGGCGTAGAGGTGCGGGTTGATGGAGACCATGCCCCCTGAGCTCATCAGCAGGGTGTAGCCATCGGCAGGGCTTTTGGCGACCACCTCGCCGCCAATGTTGCCATTGGCGCCGGCACGGTTTTCAATCACCACGGGCTGGCCCAGCGCTTCGCTCAAGGGCTGGCCAATGGCACGCGCCAGTTGGTCGGCGGCGCCGCCCGGCGGGAAATTCACCACGACACGCAGCGGCTTGGACGGCCAGGCGGACGGGGTTTGTGCCAGCGCTGTGCCCGTCCAGCAGGACAACAAAGCCAGGGCGAGCCCGGCAGCACGACGTGTCAGATGGGATGAGTGTTTCATGGCGTCTCCTTTGGTGCGCATCTTATCGGTTTGTCGGCGGGCAAGGCCAGCGGGGCGGTGCACAACGATGTCGTGGCTGGGACGCAAACTCTGGAAAACCGCAATAGCCAGCGGGGAGGCCGCCTGCTATGGTGCGGTTTTGCACTTTTGTGGAGGCATCATCATGCGAGCATGGCACCGTTGTGGGTTGGCGTTGGTTCTGTCACTGAGTGGCTTGTGGGGCGCTGCCCAGGCCCAAAATTTGTCCATCGCCACGGGCGGTACCGGTGGGGTTTACTACCCCATGGGCGGCGGCTTGGCGGCCGTGTTGTCCAAGAACGTGCCGGGCATGCAAGCCACGGCCGAAGTTACCGGCGGGTCGGTGGACAACCTGAAATTGGTGGGCAGTGGCAAGCCTTACATCGGCTTCACCATGACCGATGCCGCACAAGATGCGTACCAAGGGGTGGAGAAATTCAAGGGCAACAAAGTGCCCTTGCGCACCTTGATGGTTCTGTATCCCAACCGCATGCATGTGGTGAGCGTGGAGGGCAAGGGCATCAGCCGCATGGCCGATTTGAAGGGCAAGCGCGTGTCTACCGGCTCGCCTGGCAGTGCCACCGAGGTCATGGCCTTTCGCTTGATTGAAGCGGCCGGTCTGGACAAAGACAAGGACATGAAGCGCGAGCGTCTGGGCGCAGCCGAGTCGGTCAACGCCATCAAAGACGGCAAGATCGATGCGTTCTTCTGGGTGGGCGGCTTGCCCACTGCGGCCGTCACCGACTTGGCCAACACCCCTGGCACCAAAATCAAGATGGTGGACCACGCCGAGGCCGTGGCCGCCATGAACAAGAAGTACGGCAACCTCTATGTGGAGGACGTGATCTCCAAGAGTGTCTACAAGGGCATGGACACCGACAACCACCAAGCCACGGTCATGAACATATTGGTGGCGCATGAAAGCATGGACGAGAAGACGGCTTACAACATTGTGAAAACCGCTTTTGAGCGCCGCGACGATTTGATCGCATCGCACAAAGAAGCCACCAACTTCAAGCTTGAAAACCAAAAGCAGTCGGCAACGCCCATTCCCTACCACCCGGGGGCTGCACGTTTCTTTGCTGAAAAAGGCGTGAAGCTGAACTGACCATGACCTCTGCCACCGCCCACACCGAAAAAGGCCAAGACACGGTCGTGATCAGCGAAGACTCGCTGGCCAAGGCTGAGTCGTACATCGAAGCCGAAGAGGGCGCTGCGAACAAATTTCGTGGCGCCCTGGCGGTGCTGGTCACGCTGCTGGCGGTGGGCATGTCGGTGTTTCACCTCTACACAGCCTATGCCATTGTGCCCACGCAAGTCTTGAGACCGCTGCATGTGGGCATGGTGCTGTTTTTGTGTTTTCTGATGTTCCCGGTGAGTGCGCGCTACCGGCACCGCATCATGGTGTGGGACTGGGTGGCGGCTTTGTTGTCAGTGGCCGTGGTCTGGTACCTGATTCAAGGCGGCGACGACTTCACCGATCGCAACACGATGCCGGAAAACTGGGATATTTTCTTTGGCGTCTGCCTCATTGTGCTGATCATGGAAGCCATGCGACGCACCAACGGCTGGATCATGCCGGTGATCACCCTGGCCTTCATGGCGTACGCCATGCTGGGGCCCTGGTTGCCCGCCCCCTGGACGCACAAAGGTTATGAATTGGGGCGCCTGGTGGGCGTGCTGTACATGACCTTGGAGGGCATTTACGGCGTCGCCGTGGATGTGTCGGCCTCCCTGATCATTTTGTTCACCATCTTCGGCGCCTTCTTGCAGTACTCGGGTGCCGGCAAGTTCTACATAGACTTTTCTTTTTCCGCCATGGGCGGCAAGCCCACCGGCGCCGGCCGCACCGTGGTGTTGGCTTCGTTTTTGTTGGGTGGCCCATCGGGTTCTGGCGTGGCGACCACGGTGACGCTGGGCGCCGTGGCCTACCCCATGCTGGCCAAGGTGGGCTATGAAAAGAACGCCGCCGGCGGCTTGCTGTCTGCGGGCGGCCTAGGGGCCATCATCTCGCCCCCGGTGTTGGGGGCGGCGGCTTTCTTGATTGCCGAGTTCTTGAAGATTTCTTACCTCGATGTGCTGGTGATGGCCATCATCCCGACGGGCCTGTTTTACCTGGCCTTGTTCCTGATGGTGGAAATCGATGCGCGCAAATACGGTATGAAAGAGGGCGCCATCGAGCCGGTGGACACGCTTTGGAATTTGACGCGCCGCTACTGGTTCCACTTCCTGTCCTTGGTGTCCATTGTGGTGTTCATGATGATGGGCTTCTCACCGGTGTTGTCGGTGTTTTGGGCCACCATTGTGTCGCTGTTCACCAGCTTCTTGCGCTCCGACACCAGCTTGTTGCCCTACAACCTCTTGGGCGCAGGCGATGGCACGCCCTGGCTGCAGCGTTTGTGGCGCGCACCCTTGGTCAAGGCCATGGAGGCCGGATCGGTGGGCGTGCTCAATGTCGCCGCCACCTGCGCCGGCGCCGGCATCATTGTGGGCGTGGTGACGCTGACGGGCTTGGGCCTGAAATTCAGCACCATCGTCATTGACTATGCCGACGGCTCTTTGTTGTTGACCGCGATTTTCACCGCCTTGGTGGTGTGGATTGTGGGGCTGGCCGTGCCGGTGACGGCCTCCTACATCATCTGTGCGGTGATTGCTGCGCCGGCATTGACGAAGCTAGGGGTGCCCGACTTTGCCGCGCACATGTTCATCTTCTATTACGCGGTTTTGTCCGAGGTGTCACCCCCCACAGCCTTGTCGCCCTTTGCGGCTGCGGCCATCACGGGTGGCGACCCGTACAAAACCACGCTGCAATGCTGGAAGTACACCGTGCCCGCCTTCTTGTTGCCCTTCATGTTTGTGCTGGACCCGAGTGGCCAAGGCCTGTTGCTGATGGGCTCGAGCAAGGCCTTGGCGGCCGCAGACCCATGGGCCATTGCCCAAGTGACCTTCACCGCTGCGGTGGGCATTGCTGCCATCGCCATCGGTTTTCAGGGCTGGGCTTGGGTTAAAACCACGCAACTCGAGCGCTGGATGTTCACGGTGGCAGGCTTTGCGCTGGTCTACCCCTCCTGGGTGGCCGATGTGCTTGGCTTTGGCTTTGTGCTGGTCGCGCTGGGTTCGCAATGGTTGCGACGCAAGGCGCTCAGCGCTTGACGCGCCCCCACAGTTAGCGCATTTCTAAGCTCAGGGTTCCGGTACAGCTGCTGCCGCGCGCTTGGCAAATTCGGCGCGCAGAGCTTTCAGCTTTTCGCGCGGGTCTTCTTTCACGGTGGCTTGATCGAGTGCCATTTCGGCAATGAAGCGGCTGGGCTTCACGCTCACCATCTCACGCCCTTTTTTGCGTTTTTTGCTCCAGCTGACCGACAGCGTGCGTTGTGCGCGGGTAATGCCCACGTACATGAGCCGGCGTTCTTCTTCCAAGCGCGAGGCCAGGCTTTCCGAGGTGTGCTCGCTGCCGGCATCGTCGTCCATGCGAAAAGGCAGCATGCCCTCGGTCACGCCGACCAGCATCACGTGCGGCCATTCCAGTCCTTTGGAGGCATGCAAGGTGGAGAGCGTGACCACGTTCTGGTCTTTCTCGCGCTCGTTCAAGGTGGAGAGCAGCGAGATGGTTTGCACCACTTCCAGCAAGGACTTGGTTTCGCGCGCCATCGTGACGCCCGCCGCATCGTCGATCTGGCCGCCGCAGCGTTGCGCCATCCATTCGCAAAAATCCATCACATTGGTCCACCGACTGGCCGCGATTTTCTCGCTGTCTTCGCTGTCATACAGGTGCTTTTCGTAGTCGATGTCCTTGAGCCAGTCCATCAAAAAGCGATGGGCATCTTCCGCACCGGTGGTATGCCGTGCGCGAAATTCCAGGTCGTTGATGCTGCGGCCAAACTCATGCAGGCCTGCCACTGCGCGCGAGGACAACACCGAGCTCAAGCTGTTGCTGAACAGGGCTTCAAACAGGCTGAGCTTGTATTGGCTGGCAAACACGCCCAGGCTTTGCAAGGTTTGGTGACCGATGCCACGCTTGGGCGTGGTGACTGCGCGAAGAAAGGCCGGGTCATCGTCATTGTTCACGATCAGGCGCAGCCAGGCACACAGGTCACGGACCTCGGCGCGGTCAAAAAAGCTTTGGCCCCCCGACACTTTGTAGGGAATTTGCGCTTTTCGCAAAGCTTGCTCGAGCACGCGCGCTTGGTGGTTGGCGCGGTACAGCACGGCGAAGTCTTTCCACTCTTTGAAGCTGGCGCCACTTTGCGACACCGTATCGCCCGCGCGCAGCGATTGAATCCGCGCGACCACCCGCTCGGCCTCATGCTCTTCGTTGTCGGCGTCGACCACGCGCACAGGCTCGCCTTCACCGAGCTCTGAAAACAAGGTTTTCGGAAACAGCTTGGGGTTGAGCTGGATGACGTTGTTGGCGGCGCGCAAGATCGCGCTGGTGGAGCGGTAGTTTTGCTCGAGCTTGATCACGCGCAGCGGCGGAAAATCCTGAGGCAAGCGGCGCAGGTTGTCCAATGTGGCGCCACGCCAGCCGTAAATGGACTGGTCATCATCGCCCACAGCCGTGAAGCGCGCATCGGTGCGTTCGGGGTGGCCAATCAACAACTTCAGCAACTCATACTGGGTGGCGTTGGTGTCTTGGTATTCATCGACCAGCACATGACCCATTTGCTGCTGCCAACGGGCCCGGACCTCGGGGTGTTGTTGCAGCAATTTCAACGGCAGGCGAATCAGGTCGTCGAAGTCCACGCTTTGGTAGGCGGTCAGGCGCTCTTCGTAGCGCGACATGATGCGTGCGAGCACCCGCTCGTTGTCATCTTGGGCCAGGGCTTCAGCCTGGCTGGCGTCCAGCCCCATGTTTTTCCATTTGCTGATGGTCCATTGCCATTGGCGTGCTGTGGCGGCATCGGTGCTGCCCCCAGCGTCTTTCAACAGGCTCACGACATCGTCGCTGTCCAGGATGCTGAACTCGGGCTTGAGCCCCAAGGCCTGGCCGTCTTGTCGCAGCATGCGCACGCCCAAGGCGTGGAAGGTGCAGATCAGCACCTTTTGTGCCGGCGCGCCAATCAAGCCTTTGGCGCGCTCGCGCATTTCTGCAGCGGCCTTGTTGGTGAAGGTGATGGCAGCGATGCGCTCAGCGGCCAGGCCTGCCTGGATCAGGCGCGCAATTTTGTGGGTGATGACCCGTGTTTTGCCCGAACCCGCCCCGGCAAGCACCAAGCAAGGCCCTTGCATGAAATTGACAGCTTCTTGTTGCGCGAGATTCAGACCAGATGACATGCAAAGGACACAGACAGGCAAAGCCGGTGATCATAGCGGGCAGAATAGCGTCCATGACTGAGATTCTGGGGGTCACCTTCCCATTTTTTGCCCTGGTGTTGGCCGGCTATGTGGCGGCCTATCGGCGGATGCTGCCCATCGAGGCCATCCCGGGTCTGAACAGCTTTGTGTTGTTTTTTGCTTTGCCCTGCTTGCTGTACCGCTTTGGTGCCAAAACGCCGATTGCGCAGTTGCTCGATGGCAGCTTGTTTTTCACTTACTTGCTGTGCGCGGCCTTGCTGGTGGCGTTCACGGTGGCCACCAGCTTGAACCGACGGATTCGCTGGAACGATGCCTCCTTCGGGGCACTGGTGGCCGCTTTTCCGAACACGGGCTTCATGGGCGTGCCCTTGCTGGTGGCTTTGTTGGGGCCACAGTCTGCGGGGCCCGCGATCGTGACCATTTTGGTGGACTTGTTCTTCACGTGCTCTTTGTGCATTGCACTGTCGCGCATGGATGGCGCAGGCGCCCAAGGCGCCAGCCAGGCGGCACGCAAGGCGCTCCAAGGCGTCTTGGCCAACCCCATGCCCTGGGCGATTGGCTTGGGGGCCTTGACCTCGGCCACGCAATGGCGCTGGCCGGCGCCGGTTGAACAAACCCTGGGCTTGTTGGCAGACGCGGCCTCGCCGGTGGCGTTGTTCACGATTGGCGCGGTGTTGGCGCGTTCCACCTTGCAAGCGCGTGACAGCCATGCCGCTACCATTCCGGCGCGCGATTTTTGGCCGGTGGCCTTGATCAAACTGATCGTGCACCCCTTGCTGGTGTTGCTGGTGGCGACGGCGGCCATGCGCCTGGGCCTGCCGCTGGACCCCTTTGCCGTGAAGGTGATGGTGTTGGTCGCGGCCTTGCCCAGTGCCAGCAATGTGTCCATGCTGTCCGAGCGATTCGGGGCCAACACAGGCCGCATTGCCCGCATCATTCTGGTGTCGACAGCCCTGGCTTTTTTGAGCTTCTCAGGGTTCGTCGCGCTGCTCAGCGGCTGAATTTTTTCAAATGCTCAGCGGGTCGACGTCGATCGCCCAGCGGATCACTTGCCGGTGGCTGGCGCGAAGGGCATGCAATGGCGCGTGCCAACGTGACAAGAAAGCCTGCAGCACAGGCCTTGAGGGGCATTCCACCAGCATCTGGGCGCGTTCGACATTGGCGACCCTTTGCAGGCTCATCGGAACGGCAGGGTACAAACCAAGGGGCGCACTGTCCAGCGGGAAACCTTCAGCTTGCAGCCCCTGAACAATCTCTTCTCCTGCTTCGCGCACTGCCGTGAGGTAGGCCTGCGCCGCTTCTTGTGTTCTGGCTTCGGCGCGAACCAGGGCTTGTGCGCTGAAGGGTGGCATGCCTGCTTGCTGGCGCTCTTGCAGCTGCTGCTCTGCAAAGCGCACATAGTCATGTTGTTTCAAGGCGTCGAACAGCGGGTGTGAGGGGTGAAAGGTCTGCACCCACATTTCGCAAGCTTGCGCCAGGCTCATGCGGGCATCTCGGCCCGCGCGGCCGGCGGCTTGCATCAGCAGGGAGAAAAGGCGTTCGGGGGCACGGAAGTCGCTGGAGAACAGCGCGCCATCGGGGTCGAGCGCCGCGACCAGGGTGACGCGGCGAAAGTCATGCCCTTTGGCAATCATTTGGGTGCCGATCAGCACATCGACTTCGCCCGAATGCACCTGCGCGAGCTGTTGCTCCAACGCGCCCTTGAGCCGGGTGCTGTCCGCATCGATGCGCGCAATGCGCAGGCTGGCGCCATCGGCCCGCACGCTGTCGCCCAACAGCTGCGCCAACTGCTCTTCCAGTTGCTCTGTGCCGCGGCCGAACATGCCCAGATCGGTGTTGCCACACTCGGGGCATTGGCGCGGCACGCGTTGTGTGAAGCCGCAGTGGTGACAGCGCAAGGTGCGGTCCAATTTGTGAAACACCCGAAAAGCGCTGCAATGGCTGCAGGCGCTTTTCCAGCCGCAGTCTGCACAGTGCAGCACCGGGGCATAGCCGCGCCGGTTCAAGAGGACCAAGACTTGTTCTTGGCGCGCCACACGCTCGCGGATGGCTTGCAGCAGGGGCGCTGAAAAAATGGTTTTGCGCGGTTGGTGGTTCATGTCCACCCGACGCACCAGCGGCAAGTTGCCCTGGCCGATGCGCGAGGGCATGCTGAGCCGAATGTAGCGGCCGCCGCGGTCGGTGTCGGTGGCGGGGCGGCTTTGGTGCCAACTCTCCAGCGAGGGCGTGGCCGAACCCAGGATCACCTGGGCTTGTTCCAAGCGCCCGCGGTACACCGCCAAATCGCGCGCCGAATAACGTGCGCCTTCTTGTTGCTTGTAGCTGGGGTCATGTTCCTCGTCGACCACGATCAAACGCAGTTGGGGCAGGGAGGCAAAGATGGCCATGCGTGTTCCCAGCACAATGCGCGCGCGCCCTGTGTGCGCCAGCAGCCAACTGCGCAGCCTTTGCGCCGGCGTCATGCCGCTGTGCATCGACACAATGGCCTCGTCGCCCCAGTGCTGAAAACGCTCCCGCACACGCGCTTCCAATTGCGGCGTCAGGTTGATTTCCGGCACCATCAACAGGGCTTGGGCTTCGAGGTCGTGGCTCAGCAACGCTTCCACGCGGCGCAGGTACACCTCGGTCTTGCCGCTGCCGGTGTTGCCGAACAACAAAAAAGGCCCGGTGCGCTCGGCCATGTCGTCCAGCGCCTGTTGTTGTTCAGGGGTCAAGGCCACCCGTGGCGGCTTCTCTGGGGTGGGGCCGGACTTGTCGGCACTTGCGCCGTGGTGTTTTTTCAGCCGTCGTGCCATTTGTTCGCCCGTCAACTCTCTGAGCTGGGGGGGCAGGGCGGCCAACGCCACTTCTCCTGCGGATCGCTGGTAGTACTGCGCGGCAAATTGAACCAGTTGTCGCCAGGCTGCGCTCAGCGGTGCCACGCCTTCCAGCTTCGCGGCGATGCTGCGCAGTCGAACGCTGGGATCCAGCGCTGGCGTCTCGTCCAAAGCATCCCAGACAATCCCCAGCATTTCTCGCTGCCCAAGCGGCACCCGCACCAGCGTGCCGGGAGGGTATGCGTTGTCGCTCTCGTAGCTGAGCGCCCCCCCTAGGTTGCTGTGTGCGGGGGTTTGAACCAGCACGGGTAGTTGCAGCGTCATGTCAAGTAGGTGGTTACAGAGGTGTTCTGACCGAAGAGTGAGAAAAGCCCCTTAAGTCATTGATTTTTCTTGTCTTTTGATTCAGTCCAGAGAATCTGTGGATAACTTTGTTGATAGCTTTGCAGGATGCCCGCCAAAGCCTTGAAAATCAAGGCTTTGGCTAGAATGCCTGAAAAAATCGCAGGACAACAAACCTATCAAAATCAATGACTTACGGAACTTGAATATTTTTTTCACAAAATTACAACGGGTGGTTTGAAGGTGCAAGCCTGACCGAAATTTTGTGTATAAGTCAAGCCTTCTTTAGCACTTTTTGTGCATCTTGACAGCCCGCTCAGGCTGGGTTGCGCAACTTTTTCGAATGGCTGTGCACTGCCTCCACCAGGGCGCTGACATGCTCTGGCGGGGTGAACTGGCTGATGCCATGGCCCAGGTTGAAGATCTGGGTGGGTCCCTTTGTGTTCGGGTCGGTGTGGGGCGTGCCAAAGCTGTCGAGCACGGCGCGCGCCTCGGCGGCGATTTGCTCGGGGTTGGCGAACAGAACATTGGGGTCCAGGTTGCCCTGCAAGGCCTTGCCCGGCCCGCCCACGCTGCCACCCACTTGCGCGCGCGCCTTGCCCAGGTTGACCGTCCAGTCCAGACCGAGCACCTCGCAGTCGAGTTGCCCCATCTCTTGCAGCCACAGCCCGCCGCCCTTGGTGAAGACGATGCGCGGAATGTCCA
>Ga0255085_1000037_pt1 | contig 44204 bp, 43 predicted proteins | sample Colum_Cont_RepB__FD_188442 | JGI IMG/M metagenome (GOLD analysis project Ga0255085, IMG submission 188442) | Freshwater microbial communities from Columbia River, Oregon, United States - Colum_Cont_RepB_8d | ecosystem: Environmental > Aquatic > Freshwater > River | place: USA: Oregon | collected... | reverse complement strand
CGCATCAACAGCTACTTCTACGGCGAAGACTTCAAGACCCTCACCAATGACGGCTCGCTCTTTACCGTGAGTCAGCTGGCCGAGCTGATTCCGGCCACCGTGGCGCAGGGCCTGACCCCGGTCGTGCCGCCCGTGAAGATGGCCGATGCCGTTCGCGCTGGCGAGTCCACGAGCAAGAGCGCAGCCTGACGCGCGCACTTCGCCCATTGTTTTGAACCCACCCCGCGTCCGTTCCTTCGGGCGCCCTGAACCGGGGCGGTGAGGGCTTTCGGCCCACGATTCACCCCCCCACTTTCACCAGGACTCAGACAGGCTTTCAACCATGAGCGATACCGCTGACACCCCCTACACCCCACCCAAGATCTGGACCTGGAACAAGGCCAATGGCGGGCGCTTTGCCAACATCAACCGGCCAATCGCCGGGCCCACCCACGACAAGACTCTGCCCGTGGGCAAGCATCCGCTGCAGCTCTATTCGCTCGGCACGCCCAATGGCGTGAAGGTCACGGTGATGCTCGAAGAGCTGCTCGCCCTGGGCCACAGCGGCGCCGAGTACGACGCCTGGCTGATCCGAATCAATGAGGGCGATCAGTTCGGCAGCGACTTCGTCTCGATCAATCCGAACAGCAAGATTCCGGCCCTGCTCGATCGCAGCGGGCCGGAGCCGGTGCGGGTGTTCGAGTCTGCGGCCATCCTGATGTATCTGGCCGAAAAGTTCGGTGCGCTGCTGCCCGCGGGCGGCCAGGATCGCGCCGCCTGCCTGTCGTGGCTCTTCTGGCAGATGGGCAGTGCGCCCTATCTGGGCGGAGGCTTCGGGCATTTCTATGCCTACGCACCGGTCAAGATCGAATACGCCATCGACCGGTTTGCCATGGAAACCAAGCGCCAGCTCGATGTGCTGGAGCGGCATCTGGCCCAAAACGAATACATGGTGGGCAACCAGTACAGCATCGCCGACATCGCGATCTGGCCCTGGTATGGCGCGCTTGCCAAGGGGCTGCTCTACGGGTCGGCCGAGTTCCTGCAGGTGCATGAGTACACCCATGTGAACCGCTGGGCCGATCAGGTGGGGGCGCGAGCTGCGGTCAAGCGCGGACGCATGGTCAACCGGGTGCAGGGCGATCCGGCAAGCCAGTTGCATGAGCGTCACGACGCAAGCGACTTCGACACCAGGACGCAGGACAAGATCGCCAAGTGATTGCGTCGTGAAGGTCCTCATCCTCGCCAACCCCGCCTCGGGGCGCGATGTGCGGCGCCTGGCCGCGCGCGCCTCGACCATGACGCACGAAACCAAGCGCGACTGGGTGGCACGCATTGCCACCGGGCTCGATGCGGCGGGGGTTGAGGAGATCTTCATCCTGAAGGAACCCGCCCGCATTGCGAGCGGTGCCCTGCAGTGGATGCCGCTGCGCGCCCGGGTGCGTGAACTCGAAGTGCCGATCACCAACAGCGCAGCCGATACCGTGGCCGTGGTGCGGGCGGCCCGCGATCTGGGATGCACCGCCATCGTCTCGATGGGTGGCGATGGCACCAATCGCATCATCGCGCGCACCTGGCCCGAAGTGCCCCTGCTGCCCCTGTCCACCGGCACCAACAATGTCTTTCCGGTCTCGGTTGAGGCCACCTGCGCCGGGCTGGCAGCGGGTCTGGTGGCCACCGGACAGATTGCACTCCAAGACGCGGCTCAGCGCTGCAAACTGATCCATGTACAGGGGCCGGGCTGGACGGATCTGGCCGTGATCGACGCGGTGCTGCTGCATGATGACCACACCGGCAATGCCCTGCCCTTCGATGCCGCCCGCATCGCGGCGGTGGTGCTCACCCGGGCCGAGCCGGCGGCGGTGGGCATGTCGCCCCTGGGCGGGTTTTTGCAGCCGGTGGGATTTGGCGATGAAGGCGGGCTGCTGGTGCGGTGTGCAACCGCCTGGGAGGAGGCCAACGCGCCCACCGACGCCACGAACGTCCAGCATCCGCCCTCTGCATCGAGTGCGGCCGAGGCGCAATCCAGCAGGACGGCCGTGCGCCCCTTGCACATTCCGCTCTCGCCAGGCCTCTTCGGTACGGTGCGCATCCGCGGCCATCAGCGGCTTGAGGATGGCCAGGAATGCAGCCTGGATGGTCCAGGCGTGATCGCCTTTGACGGTGATCGCCTGCACGCCCTTCAGGTCGGCGAATCCGTGAGCCTGAGTGTGCGTCGCGATGGTCCCTGGATCATCGAGACCGCGCGCTGCCTTGATCAGGCCGCCCGTGAGGGGCGGCTGGGCACCCAACCTCCCCAGCCCCGACCTGCCCACTAGCGCCAAGCCGCCGGGGCGTTCGCAGGGGGGGCCGTGCTAGCATCGACCGCATGTCTGAACAACCTCTGATCGTTGGCCTGGGCGGCACCACCCGAGCCGGATCCACCTCCGAAAAAGCCCTGGCTGCCGCCTTGCAGGCCGCCGCCGATGCGGGCTGCGCCACCCAGCTCTTTGGCGCAGGTGCCCTGCCCACCGAGCCCTACGATCCCGCCCGCCCGGAGCGCAGCCCACAGGCCGCCGATATGGTCGAGGCCCTGCGCCGTGCCGATGGCGTGATCATCGCCACACCCGCCTATCACGGCGGCATCTCGGGTCTGGTCAAGAACGCCATCGATTTCACCGAGGACCTGCGGGCGGATACCCGGGTCTATCTCGATGGCCGTGCGGTGGGCTGCATCGTGTGCGCCGAAGGTGCCCAGGCCATGGGCTCCACGCTGGCTTCGCTGCGCGCGGTGGTGCATGCCCTGCGCGGCTGGCCCACGCCCTATTCGGCCACGCTCAATTCACGCGACCGACCCATGGGTGGCGAGGGCCAGGGCGCTGATCCTGCAGCAATCGAGGCCTGCGCCACCGTAGGTCGTCAGGTGGCCGAATTTGCTCACATGAAGCGGGCAGCCCGACCGACCTGAACCGACCCTGAATCACGCTTCTGACACCCCTGGCCCACAAACGGGGCTGCGCACCCACACGAGCAATCATGTCCAGCAAGATCGAGAAATCCGACGACCAATGGCGCTGTGATCTGGCGCCGGACGCCTATGAAGTGCTGCGCCACGAAGGCACGGAGCCGCCAGGCACCAGCGCACTGAACTTCGAAAAGCGCAAGGGCACCTATGTGTGCGCCGGCTGTGGCACGCCGCTCTTCAGCAGCGACATGAAGTACGACAGCGGCTCGGGCTGGCCGAGCTTTTACACCTCACTGCCCGGCGTGTTCGAAACCAGCCGCGACTTCAAGCTCTTCATGCCGCGCACGGAATATCACTGCGCCCAATGCGGAGGTCATCACGGCCATGTCTTCAATGACGGGCCGGCCCCCACCGGCACCCGCTTTTGCAACAACGGCGTCTCGCTCAAGTTCATTGCGGACGAGTGAGCCCCTCTGATTCGAGTCCCCTCAGCTGAGACCCTCACCATGACCCAGCCCACCGATCTCGTCGTCAGCGCCCCGGCGCCTGTGTTGATTCCCGTCACCAGCGGCGGACGCTGGCCCGTGCGACGCATCTACTGCGTGGGCCGCAACTATGAAGAGCATGCCAAGGAGATGGGCTTTACGGGTCGCGAGCCGCCCTTCTTCTTCATGAAGCCCGCCGATGCGGTGCTCTATGTGCCCGAGGGCAGCGTGGGCGAGATGCCCTATCCGCCCGGCACGAGCAATCTGCACTACGAGATCGAACTGGTGGCGGCCATCGGCACGGGTGGCTCCAACATCAAGGCGGCTGACGCCATGAAGCATGTCTGGGGCTACGCCGTGGGCCTGGACATGACGCGCCGGGACCTGCAAAACGAGGCCAAGAAGCAGGGCCGCCCCTGGGAGATCGGCAAGGGCTTCGATGCCTCGGCTCCGATCGGCCCGATCGTGCCGGCCGCCAAGGCGGGCAACCCCTCGGATGCCACCATCAGCCTTGCCGTCAATGGTTCCGTCAAGCAGACCAGCACCACGGCCAAACTGATCTGGAACATCGCCGAGACCATCGAGCATCTGTCGAGCTACTGGCGCCTGGAGCCGGGCGATCTGATCTTCACGGGCACACCGGAAGGCGTAGGCGCTGTGGTGAAGGGCGATCTGATGGAAGGTGCCGTGAGCGGCGTCGGTCAGCTCAAGGTGCGCATGATCTGACCGCCGGGCCAATCCCCGGGCCGCCCGGCCCGGGGTGGATCAAGCGGGTCGCGGGGCCGATGCAGGCGCGCTCGCCGGGGGAGCCCGGCGCACCGTCACCTCACGCTGGGGATACGGAATCTCGATGCCGGCCTCACGAAAGCGCCGCAGAATCTCCAGGTTGATGCTCGAGCGCAGATCGATGGTGCCCATCTGCGGATCGTGAATCCAGAGGCCCAGCTCCAGATTGATGCCGGAGTCGCCGAAGGCCGTCAGAAAAGCCCTGGGCTCGGGCGTCTTGAGCACGCGCGGCTGCGCCTGCGCGGCCTCGACCATGATCGCCATGGCCTGCTCGATGTCGCTGGCATAGGCCACGCCCACCTGCAGCGCGATCCGCGTGACCGTATCGGTAAAGGTCTCACTCTCGACCACCGTGCTCACCAGCATTTCGTTGGGCACGACCGATTCCACGCCATCCATGCCCTTCAGGATGGTGTAGCGGGTTCGGATATCCATCACCACCCCCCGAAAGCGATCGACCCGGATCAGCCGGCCCGGCACGATGGACTGATCGAACAGAATGATGAAGCCCGAGATGTAGTTGGCGGCGATCTTCTGCAGACCAAAGCCCAGGCCCACCCCGAGCGCGCCGCCAAACACCGAGAGCATGGTCAGATCGATGCCCACAATGGGCAGGGCGATCAGCAGGGCCAGCAACAACAGGACCGGACGCGCAGTGCGAGCGATCACGGCCCGCGCGCCCTGAGGCACCCCGCTTGCGCTCGCCAGGCGGTTGTCGAGTGCACTGCCCGCCCAGAGCGCCATCAGCGACGTGACCGCCAGCGTGATCACCCCGACGATCACCTGCAGCATCGACAGTCGGGTCTTGCCAAACGGAATCGCGATGCGATCGAGGGTCTCGATCAGCATGGGCAGCAGGCCCAGCACATGCAAAGCCACGCCGATCCAGATCAGGATGGACAAACCACGTTCAAAGGGTTCGAGCCAACCCGAGGCTGCACTGAAGGTCTGGCGCAGCACCAGGAGCAGGGTGCGGATCAGCACAACGGCCACGACCAGTTCGATCCCCAGTTGGATCACATGCATCGAGAGTTGCGGCCAGGCCAGCCCGCGCAGGATGCCCAGCAGACAGACGGCGAGTACGGGCCAGGCGATACGTCGGACCCATTGGGCCAGACGGGGATGACGATCGCTGCGCAAACGGCGGATGGCCACCCAGCGCGACAGCGACCAGGCCACCAGCACGCTGAGGGCGATGGCCAGCAGACTGGCATGACCGGGGTCGGTCATGAGTTCACGAAACAGACTGCGCGCCTGCGGCGACATCAGTTCGGGCCGCCACAGGGTGTGCAGCCAGGATTGAGCAACGGGATTCATGGGCGCAAGAATAACTTCAGCCTGATGCCCCCTTGAAGCGACAGGCTAAGATTCCGTGAATGCATGGGCCTGCTCATGGCCTGCGATGACCCACGATGACCCGCGATCAACAGCGATGATCCGCCACGCCCCGATCGACATTGAACGACAGGAGACACCCCATGGCTGAACGTCTGATCCACCCCGACAAGGTCCATCACTGGATGTGCGCCCTGTGGGAGCGCGCCGGCAGCAATCCGACCGAAGCCCGCCTGACGGCGGATCATCTGGTGCGGGCCAATCTTTCGGGTCATGACTCGCATGGCATTGGCATGGCCGCGCGCTACGTCAAATCGCTCAAGAGCAATGAGCTGAAACTCAACCAGACCGTCACCATCGCAGCAGATCATGGGCCGATGGTGACCATCGATGGCATGCATGGCATGGGTCAGTCCGTGACCCACCAGGCCATGGAGATTGCCATTGCGCGTGCAAAGCAGCATGGCGTATGCGTGATGGGTCTGCGCAATTCGCATCACCTGGGCCGGGTCGGTCATTGGGCCGAACAGGCTGTGGCGGCCGGACTGGCCTCGGTGCACTTCACCAATGCCACCGGCCGTCATGCCATGGTGGCGCCCTGGGGCGGTGGCCGTGGGCGGTTCCTCACCAACCCGTTCACGGTGGGTATTCCGCGCAGGAACGATGACCCCATCCTGCTCGACTTCGCCACCAGCGCGATTGCCCAGGGCAAGGTGCGCGTGGCCTACAACAAGAAGAAGTCCGACCCGAATGCCCAGGTGCCACCGGGCTGTCTGATCGATGCCAAGGGTCAGCCCACCCGCGATCCGGCCGTGATGTTCGAGCCGGCCGAGGGCCCCTGGGGTGCGCTGCAGACTGCGGCGGGTCACAAGGGCCACGCACTGGCCGTTGTGTGCGAACTGCTGGGCGCAGCACTGACCGGTGGCATGACCTCGCAGCCCGCCCATCGCGACGCGATTCAGTGGGCCGTGTGGAACAACATGCTGGCGATCGTGTTCGACCCCGAGCGCATCGGGCCGGCCGAGGCTTTTGCGGCCGAGGCCCGCGCCTTCGCCGACTGGGTGAGGAGCGCACCGCTCTCGGGCGATACCGATCGGATCATGTTGCCGGGCGAGCCCGAGCGACGGGCCCGCGTCGAGCGCGCACAGGGCCTGCCGGTCGATCTGGGGACTCTGGCCGAGCTCGATGAAGCTGCCCGCACCATCGACCCCGCACTGCCCACGCTGAGCTCGCTGGCCCATGGCTGAACCCCCAGACCTGCGCGCCCACCCGGCGAGCCTCCCCTTGCAAGGCGCCTCGGATGCCCCAACCCACGGGCAGCCCCGGGTGAGCGTGCTCGAGGTGCATGTGGAGTTCGGTCATTGCGACCCAGCCGGGATTGTCTGGTACCCGAACTTCTACGAATGGTTCGACGCGGCGAGTCACCGCCTGGCCGAGCGTTGCGGTGCAGGCCTGCACGCCTTGCGGGCGCAGGGCTATGTCGGGCTGCCGCTGATGCAGACCGGCTCCACCTACCACCGGCCCGTGAGCTTTGGTGATGATGTGCGCGTGCTGAGCGAAGTGAGTGGTTTTGAGCGCAAGAGCATGCGTGTGGAGCACCGCGTGATGCGTGGGGACGAACTCATGCTGGAGGGCTTTGAGGTGCGCTTTCTGGGGGAGCCGCATCCCGATCATCCGGGGCGGCTGCGGGCAGCCATCATTCCGGCGGATTTCAAGGCGCGGTTCGGGTTCTAGATCGCCGGCGAGCAACAACCGCTACTCGTTGATGATCGTCCTCACCCCCACCTGCTCACGCGCCCGCATCGCGAGCGTACGAATCTGCTCGCGCTTGTCGCGTGCGCCCGGCAGCATGCTGATGCGGTAGCTGCCACTGACATCGGTGCTGATGATCTCGATATCGCCCAGTCCCACCAGACGCTGCAAAAAACTCTGATGCAGGCGGGTGTCCTTGACCCGAAAGAGCTCGATCTCGTCGATCCGCTTGCCGAGCAGCCCCGACTCCAGGATGACCCGCTGGTTGGTGAGCCGATAGCGGGTGTAATAACGCGTGATGAACACCACCAGCCAGTACAGGCCGAAGGTGACGAGGGTGAGCAGCCAGTGCACCGGATTGACATAGAAGTCGCGCATGCTGGCGGTTTCCTGCCAGAGGATGGTTTCTTCGTGCATGGGGTTGGGTTGATTCATTCGGTGGATCTGGGTCTCAAGGATTGAGGCTGTTCACAGCAGGGCAAGATCACGATACCCCACAGACGACGCCTGGCAGGTCACGATACCTCAGGGATCAGGGCACCTGACGGATTCGCGTCCAGACCACACTCCTGACCGAAGTGGCCGGAATCCATCGCCGGCTCACAGCAACCAGATCATCAAGCACCAGATACTCAGCGCCGATCTCGATCACGACATGGGATCCGATGCTGCCGTCATTGAGCAGACTGATCTCGTAGACGCCCGCCTTGTCCGCGAGCGTGACCTTCTGGCCGACCTTGAGTCCGCCAAAAATCCCACGGGCAGTACCGGCGCCCGCCCGGGTTTGCGGCACCTCGGTCTGCGCACCAGCAGGCTGCAGCCCGACGAAAGCGGCCACCGATACCAGGAACGCCGTGACCATCACGACAGACCTGCGGCGAAGCGGGGCCGCACGATGAGCCAAGGCGCCGCGATGGCATTCAGACATCCGGCAATCAGACATGCAGAGCAGCCAGTACCCCGATGACGATTCCGGCGCCGCCCACCGCATAGATGCCACGCACCAGCCAGCTGCGCCGGGTAAGCAGGGCAATGGCCGACAGCGCGATCGCCACCTGGATCACGGTGGTGGCCTGCGCCCAGCGATGGTGCTGATGCAATGAGGCATCGCTGCGCTCGTCCCAGTCCTTGGATTCCTTTTCGAGCTTTTGCGCGTCCTTCATGATGTCGGCCTTCTCGGCCTTGTAGCGCTTGACTTCATCCTCATAGCGCGGCTTTTGTTCAGCCGGCACCAGCGTCACCGAGAGCTCGGCCAGGTTCTGCTTGTTGCTCTTGGCCTGGTAGTAGTTCCACTGGTTGGATGCTTCGGTCTTTTTGATTTGCGCGTTGTTCTTGAAGAGCATCGCATCGGCCTGCGTGGCGCCGCCCTGATAGGAAAAGATCGCGCCGATCGTGGCCAGCACCGCCGTGATCACGGCAATCCGGCCTGAGACCGAATCCTTCTCGCCATGCTCGGCCGCGTGATGCAGCTCATGATCGTGAGGGCCGTGCACATGGAATTGACCACCGGACATGGAAGAGCTCCTTCAGGCAGAAAACATGGATTGCAATACCTCGAGCGTGGCTGCCCAGGTGGGTGCCCGCAAGCTGCCGGCCTTCTTGATCAGGTGAGCACGGTCAAGCGTTCGGATCTGGTCCAGGACGATCAGGCCCTGTTTACCCTGAAATCCCACGGGGACTCTGAAGGGCGCCGGCCTGGAACCGGTCGTCATGGGGGCGACGATCACCGTGCGCAGATGCTGATTCATTTCATCGGGTGACACGATCACGCACGGACGTGTCTTGCGAATTTCGCTGCCGACCGTTGGATCGAGTTGCGCCAGCCAGATCTCGCCAGCCTTCACCAGGTCAGCCTCGAGTCATCTTCATTGGAAAATTCGGGCCAGACCAAACCTTCATCGGATTGCGTTGAAAGCTGAGCGGCTGCTTCGGCCCAGCCTTGACGCCGATGCGCGCGAGCGGGCCGAACCTCAAGCACGCCATCCCGCACACGCAATTCAACCCGGTCCTCAATGCCCAACTGGGCCAGCAACGGCTTGGGAAGGAGAAGCCCTTGCGAATTTCCCATCTTGCGAATGTTTGATTCCATCGTCAGGTCAGATCAGACATCGATTCAAGTGAAGACATGGAAGCACAATGTTATCACGACAAACCATTCATCAATCAACGGCTTGAACATTCAAGCGGCCGTCAGCCGCGCCTCGATCCACGTCACCAGATCCTGCGCGAACTGCACGGCACCGACATCGTGATGCACCTCATGGCGGCTGCCCGGATAGAGCTTCAGGCTGCGATCGGCATGCCCGCAGCGCTCGATGAAGGCGCGACTGCCCTCGGGAGAATTGATGGGGTCATCGGCGCCGTGCTGGATCAGCAAGGGATGGGCGAATCGCGAAGCCGCCTGCAGGGTGGCGGGCATGCAGGCCATGATTTCGGTGCCCCAGCGCACGGTGACCTGGTGGTGGATCAGAGGGTCCGCAAGATAGTCCTGCACCACCTCGGGCAGGCTGGAGATGCCCTGCGGATTGATCTTCATGGCAATCGACAGGCGGGGCAACAGACCTGAGAGCGCTCGCGCAAACGCCTCCACGAGTGGGCGTCGCACACCGCCCGGAATGAGCGCAGGCCCGCTCGAGATCACACCCCGCAGGCCGCGCAGGTCGTGGGGCGATGCATTGAGGGCCGTGTCGAGCACAATCAACCCGCCCATGCTGTGACCGAACAAAAACAGCGGCGCCTCGGGTGCCAGCGAGCGAGCCCCATCGAGAATCGCACAGGCATCGGCCCGGTAATCCGCCCAGCCATTGATGTGGCCGCGCGCGCCCGGCGAGCGCCCGAATCCGCGCAGATCAGCCGCAGCCACCGCAAAGCCCGCCTTGAGCAGCACCTGATGCAGATCGGCATAGCGGTCGATGTGCTCGGCCAGGCCATGCACCATGGCGACCACGGCGCGCGGCGTACCTTGCGGGCGCAGGCCAAGAGCGTGCAAAGAGAGTCCGTCGCGGGTGACAAAGTGCAGTTCGGGGGTCATGGCAGGCCTGGGTGAGTCGGCAGTAAGCTTGGCAGCGTAATCGATAACGAGAAGCCTGATCTCGAAACCAACCCCTCGGCTCGACCCAAGCTGCACCCAGTCCTTCGGGGGTCGACAGCCAATCAACCCCCCCATGGGAGCACTCCGGATGAATACGATCGCAACCCCCTCAATGATTGAGGCCACTCAACTCAGTGCAGGGGGATATGCTGGAACAGGCCGTCGCCTCGCAAACCGCACGCCGCGACTGCAGCGCATCGGATTGTTCGTGCTGGCCCTGTCGCTTGCCGGTTGCGCAGGGCTCGGCGGTGGGTCGGGTGGGTCCGGCGCTTTGGGCGCGGCCAGCCCGAGTGCCACCGCCTCAGCAGCTGCAAGCACAGCAACTGCCCCAGCCGTTCGCGCTGGCACGGCCAACCCGCCGCGATCGATTCTGTACGTGGGCAACAGCTTCATGTACTACAACAACAGCCTGCATGGCCTGACCAGCCAGCTCGCCCGCGGCAGCGCACAATCGGCCGCAGCCCAGCACCGTGCCACCTCGCTCACCATCAGTGGCTCGGGCATCGACTGGCATGACCTCGAGTCCTATCTGCGACCCGACGGCCTGGGGCGCTACTCCTTCGTGGGTGACAACGAAGTGCGCTTCAATCCGCCCGGGCGTCAATACGACTCCGTGCTGCTCATGGACTGCAGCCAGTGCCCGGTGCATCCCACCCTCTCCAAGGTCTTCTTCGAGTATTCGAAGAAGCACTCAGCCACGGCGCGGGCCAAGGGCGTGGAGCCCATGTTCCTGATGACCTGGGCCTATGCCGACAAGCCCGAAATGACTCAGGGCCTGGCCGATGCCTACACCGAGGCGGGCCGACAGAACAACGCCCATGTGATCCCCGCGGGCCTGGCCTTTGCCGCATCGATTGCCAAGCGGCCCGACATCAACCTCTATGTCCCCGACAAACGTCATCCGAGCCTGGCCGGCAGCTATCTCACGGCAGCGACGATGGTGGCCTCGATCTGGAACGTGAACCCGGTGGGCAGCACCTTCACGGCGGGGCTGCCCGCCGATGTGGCCCGGCATCTGCAGGAAGTGGCCTGGGAGACCACACGCCGGTATCACGGGCGACCGTAATGCCTACCTGACCAGCACGCCGACCAGCCACAGGCTGATCGGCGGAAACGCCATCAGCAGCACCGTGCGCAATGCATCCGAGATCAGAAAGGGCACCACGCCCCGGTAGCTCTCGGCGATCGGGACATCCTTGGCCAGACCATTGATCACATAGACGTTCAGGCCCACGGGCGGTGCAATCAGGCCGATCTCCACCACCATCAGCACCAGAATGCCAAACCAGATCAGCTTGAGGTCGGTGGGCAGACCGAAGAGATCCAACCCGATGATGGTGGGCAAAAAGATGGGCAGGGTCAGCAGGATCATGGACAGCTCGTCCATCACGCAACCCAGGATCACATAGAACACCAGAATGGCGCTCACCACCACCAGCGGCGGCCAGCCCAGATCCTTCACGATGCCCGCGAGTGCGGCCGGAAACTGCGACAGGGCGAGTGCTGCGTTGAGCACATCGGCACCCAGAAAGATCATGAAGATCATGCCGCTGGTGACGGCGGTGTCGTAGAAGCACTCGAAGAATTTCGCGCGGGTCAACTCGCGCCTGAGCACCGCGGCCAGAAAGGTGCTCGCCGCGCCAATGGAAGCCGCCTCGGTGGGCGTGAACCAGCCTCCGTAAATGCCGCCGAACACCACCAGAAAGATCGCGGCAATCGGCCAGACGTCTTTGAGTGAGACCAGTACCTGGCGTGCCGAGGCCTTGTCGGTGGCCGGCCCGTGCTCCGGGAAGAAACGCACATAGACCGCGATGGCAGTGCAATACCCGACCGTGGCAATCAAGCCCGGAATGATGGCGGCCGCGAACAGCTTGGCGATGTTCTGCTCGGCCAGAATGCCGTAGATCACGAGCACGACCGAGGGCGGAATCATGATACCCAGAGTGCCGCCCGCGGCGAGGGTGGCCGTGGCCAGACGCCCCGAGTAGTGATGGCGGCGCATCTCGGGCAGGGCCACCTTGGCCATGGTGGCCGCCGTCGCCACGGAAGAGCCACAGACTGATCCGAAGGCTGCACAGGCCATGACCGCTGCCATGGCCAATCCGCCTCGCAGATGGCCAATCATGGCGCTGGCCGCGGCAAACAGGCTGCGCGAGAGTCCGCCCTGCGTGGCAAAGGCGCCCATCAGCAGGAACAGAGGAATGACGGTGAGGTCGTAATTGGCCAGACGGGCCCAGGCCAGGCCCTTCATGAAGTTGGCGAAGGGCGGCCAGCCCGAGAGCGCCACATAACCCACGGCACCCGGCACAAACATGGCCAGCGCGATCGGCACGCGCAGGGCCATCAGCAGGAGCATGCCTGCAAACAGCAACAGGGCGATCGTGGTACCGCTCAAGACCGTTCCTCCGACTCGGCCACTTCGTGCAGGACCGCATGCCGCCAGGCACTGTAGAAGGCCGCCAGCGCCGCCACGGCCAGCGAGGGCACCATGAGGCCGTAGCCCCAGCCGGTGGGCAGTCCCATGATCATGGTCGACTCGGCGTTGCGAAAGGCCGACTGAGCACCCAGCGCGGTTCGCCAGGCCAGCAGTGCCAGCATGAGGCCCACCAGCAGCGATCCCATGGCATCGAGCCGGGCCTTGGTGTTGGCCGAAGCCCGGGCCGTGAAGAAGTCGACGAAGATATTGCCGTTGCGCAGCTGGGTGAAGGGCAGAAAGGCGGCCACCGAGATGGCGCAGCCCATCTGCACGAGCTCGAAGTCGCCCACAATCGGCTTGCCGAGCAGGTTGCGCATGACCACGCTGTAGAGCGACATCAGCGTGACGCCGGTGAGCACCAGCCCACCAGCCACCGCAAGAAACTGGGCCAGCCGCTCAAGCAGCCGGCCCACCGGATCATTGAAGGTCACTGGTACAGCCGAGGTCAGGTGAAAGAGACAACGCAGACCGGCGGCGGCTCGTGCCGCTAGCCGGGCCCCTGCAGGGTCGTTACCGGGTGCTTACCGGGTGTGCTTCTTGATGAGGTCCTTGGCACAGGTCAGCAACCCCTGGCCATTGAGACCCTTGCCGGTCACTTCCTTCACCCAGTCGTCATCGACCAGGTCGGCAGCCTTGCGAAAGCCCTCGAGCTCGGCACCACCGATCGTGATGATGTTGTTCTTGCGATCCACCGCGGCCTTGCGTCCGAGCGGGTCGCCCGCCTGATGGTCACGCCCGAGGGCGGCCGAGGCGTCGATGCCTGAATGCTTGTCGATGATGGCCTTGAGGTCGGGCGGCAGGCTGTTGTACTTGGCCTTGTTCATGGCGACCACGAAGGCCACGGTGTAGAGACCACCAATCCTGGAATCGAACTCGGTGTGATGCTTGGCGAGCTCATCGACCTTGATGGAGGTGGTGATCTCCCAGGGCACAACCACCGCTTCGACCACGCCCTTGGACAAGGCATCGGGGATCTGCGGCAGCGGCATGCCCACGGGGGTGGCGCCAATGGCCGAGAGCAGCTTGGTGGTCTGGCGGGTGGGGCCACGTACCTTCATGCCCTTGAGATCGGCCACCGAACGGATGGGCTTGTCCTTGGAGTGGAACATGCCCGGGCCATGCACATGCAGGGCGAGCAGCTGAACGTCCTGGAACTCGCCCGAGCCGCAGGTCTGGGAGTATTCCCAGTAGGCCCGCGAGGTGGCCTCGGCATTGGTCATCATGAAGGGCAGCTCGAACACCTCGACCCGGGGGAAGCGCCCCGGCGTATTGCCGGCCAGCGTCCAGACCACATCGACCACGCCATCCTTGGCCTGATCGTAGAGCTGCAGGGGCGAGCCCCCGAGCTGCATCGACGGATACTTCTCGAACACGATGCGCCCGCCCGAGTCCTTTTCGATGCGCTCCATCCAGGGCACCAGGGCGCCCTTGTAGACGTTGGAGGTGTTGGTCACGAAGGTGTGAAACTTGAGCGTGACCTTCTGCTGGGCCTGGGCGGCCAGGGGCAGGCCCAGCGCAAGCGCAGCAGCCAGGGCAAGGGAGCGAAACTTCATGGAGGTCTCCGGGATGAAGCGGATCTTGGGAACCGCCGCGCAGCATGGCGGGCGGATCGAGCGAACTTAACCGGCCCACAGGATTCCGGCAAGCCAATCCTGTGATCGGGAGCCGATCATGGACGCAGGCCCGCCTCACCCGAGGCATCTTTGCAACAATCGGGGCCGACTGCCCTAATTGCCGGGCGGCACCTCGATGCGCAGGCCCTCCATTGCCTCTTCAATCAGGACCTGACAGCCCAGCCGGCTGCCGGCGCGCAGCTCGGCACGCACGTCCTGGAGCATGTCGAGTTCGTCTTCCTCGGGTACCGGAAGGCGGTCAGCCCAGGCGCGATCGATCCAGACATGGCAGGTGGCGCAGGCCAGCGCGCCGCCGCATTCGCCGGGAATGCCGGGAATGTCGGCATCGACTGCCACGCGCATGAGATTGGCCCCCGCACGGGCGCGCACGGGGATTTCGGTCTGGTCGGGCAGAACAAAGATCAGGGTTGGCATGGCCCGAGTTTAACGGCCTGGTGATCAGTGCGTCTGCAATGCCCGGTCCATCTGGAATGCCCGCGCTGGAATGCCCGCGCGCAACAGGCCATGACGCCCCGAGGATGAAGCTGAAGGAATCTGCCCGACGGGAGGCACGACAGGGGGCACGACAGGGCGCGCTCCGACTTGCTGCCGGTCGTTGCGACAGGGGATGATCGGGGCTGCCTGCCCGTGCAGGAGACGAGCCAACCATGCCTGCCCAGTTGAAAAACCAGTTTGCCAGCGACCCCGTCTCGCGCCATCTGGACGATGCCGCCCTGATTGCCGCGATGGCACGCTTCGAGGCCGCGCTGGCCCTGGCCGAGGCCGATGCCGGGCTTGTCGACCGACAGGCTGCCGAGACCATTGCAGCGGTCTGCCTCGCACTGGACGGCACCACGCCGCCGGCAGCCCCCTTCGATGCCGCCAGTCTGGTGCCTGCGGCGCGGCGCGCGGGCACCCTGGCCATTCCCTTCGTGAAGGCCCTGACGGCCGCAGTCGCTGCGCGCGACGCACAGGCCGCACGCTGGGTGCACTGGGGAGCCACCAGTCAGGATGTGCTCGATACCGCGCTGGCCTTGCAGGTACAGGCTGCCGGCCGCGAGTTGCTGGCCCAGCTCACGCGCACCGGCGATCGGCTGGCCGAACTCGCCCTCAGTCATGCCGCCACGCCCATGGTGGGTCGCACCTTGCTGCAGGCCGCCACGCCCATCACCTTCGGCTGGAAGGTGGCGGGATGGCTCTCGCCGCTGCCTCGCCTGCAACGCAACCTCGCCCAGGCCCTGGACGAGGCCAGCATGCTGCAACTCGGTGGCGCGGCCGGTACGCGGGCCGCCCTCAATGGCCAGGGCGATGCCGTGGCCGCCGCAATGGCCGCACGGCTGGGTCTGAACGATCCGCCCATGGCCTGGCATTCGAGCCGAGACCGGGTGGCACGGCTGGGCAGCGAGCTGGCCCTGGTTGCGGGTGCCATGGCCCATATCGGACGCGACATTTCGCTGCTCATGCAGCCCGAGGTCGGCGAAGTGGCCGAACCCACAGGCGAGGGCCGCGGAGGCTCCTCGGCCATGCCCCACAAGCGCAACCCAGTCGGCTCGATGCTCGCCCTGCAGGCGGGCCTGCGAGCCCCCGGTCTGGTGGCCACCCTGCTGGGGCAACAGATGGGCGAGCACGAGCGCGGGCTCGGCAGCTGGCAGGCCGACTGGTGGACCCTGGGCGAGCTCTTTGACTGCGCGGGCAGCGCAACCGATGCCATGGGCGAGTGCCTGGAAGGTCTGGTCGTGAATGTCTCGGCCATGCACGAGAACCTCGAGCGCACGCGCGGCTTTGTGCACGCGGAGGCGGTCACGATTGCGCTCGGTCGCACCCTGGGTAAAGCGGCCGCACAGCAACTCATGGAGCAGATCTGCACAGCGGCAATCGACCATGGCCAGACGCTGCGCGATGCGCTCACGGCGGCGCGTCTGGCCGATGTGGCCCTGGCCCGCGCCCTGCCCGAAGCCGCCCTCACCGATCTGTTCGATCCGGCCACGCAGCGCGGCGATGCGCAACGCATGATCGAACGCGTGGTGCATCAGTGGCGGGATTGCTGATCGGGCGATAATCCGGGCATTTGCCGGAGACCCTCATGCCTTTCGTTCACCATGCTGGTGCGCGCCTGTACTGGCGCGCCGATGGCGACCCCGCGCTGCCTGCCCTCATCCTCGTCAATTCGCTGGGCACCGACCACGCCCTGTGGGATCCGGTGATGCCTCGGCTCATCGATTTCTTCCGGGTGATCCGCATGGACACGCGCGGCCATGGCGCCTCGGAGAGCGGGCCGTCGAGTGAATTTTCCGTGGAGCTGCTGGCGCGCGACGTGCTGGCGGTGGCCGATGCAGCCGGCGCCCGGCAGTTTGATTACTGCGGCATTTCGCTTGGCGGCATGATCGGCCAGTGGCTGGGCATTCATGCGCCCGAGCGGGTTCGCCGGCTGATGCTGTGCAACACCACGGGCCGCTCCGACCCGGCCGGCCAGATCGACCGGATTGCCAAGGTCAAGGCGGGCGGCATGGCCGCCGTGGTGGATACCGTGATCGGTCGATTCTTCACACCACGGTTCATCGCACGCGGCACGCCGCACCTGCACACCGTGCGCCAGACCATGCTGGGGCTCGACATTCCCGGCTATCTGGGTTGCTGTGCGGCCGTTCGGGATCACGATCTGCTCGATCAGCTGCATCGCATCAGCGCGCCCACCACCGTGGTCGTGGGTGAGCACGATGCCTCCACCCCACCCGCGCTGGGCGAGGCCATCGCTGCAGCCATCAGCGGCGCACGCCTGGTGAGCCTGGACTGCGCGCACATCCCGCACAGCGAGGATCCCTCCGGGTTTGTGGCCGAACTCATGCAGGCGCTTCAGCCCCAGCGCGGTCAGGCGGCGGTCGGCGAGGGAGAGCACCCGGCCAGCGGCGCGCTGCCGGGAGGTGCAGCACCTGTGACCTCCGTGGCTTCGGATGCGGGGCTTCATGACCAGTTCACCCGTGGCATTGCACGTCGCAAGCAGGCCCTGGGCGAGGTCTATGTCAATGCGCGACTGGCCGTGCATGATCCCTTCACGGCCGACTTTCAGAACATGATCACGCGCTGGGCCTGGCACGATGTCTGGACCCGCCCCGTGTTTGATGACCGCATGCGCCGCATCATCGTGCTGGCCATCACCTGCGCGCTCGGCCGGTGGGAGGAGTTTCGCCTGCACGGGCGAGCGGGCCTGGCCAATGAGCTCTCGCCCACCGATGTGAAGGAGCTGCTGCAGCAGGCTGCCATCTATGCCGGCGTGCCGGCGGCCAACACCGGGTTTCATGTCGCCTCGGAACTGGTGCGCGAGCGCAAGGGAGCCTGACATGCACGACATCGCCATCATCGGTGCCGGCATCGGGGGCCTGACCACGGCGCTGGCATTGCATGCCGCGGGGCTGCGCTGCACCGTGTTCGAATCGGTCAATGAGCTGCGTCCGCTGGGGGTGGGCATCAACCTGCTGCCGCATTCGGTGCGCGTGCTGGCGGGCCTGGAGCTCGAGGCCAAGCTCGCGGCCACAGCCATCGAAACAGCCGCGCTGTCCTACTACAACAAATTCGGCCAGCTGATCTGGACCGAACCGCGAGGCCGCGGCGCCGGTTACGCCTTTCCCCAGTTCTCGATTCATCGGGGTGAGCTGCAGATGCTGCTCTTCCATGAGGTGATCGCACGGCTGGGCCCGCAGGCCGTTCAGACCCAGCATGCCCTGGTGCGATTCGAAGAGCGCCCCGATGCGGTCACGCTGCACTTTGTCGATGCCGCTGGTCAGGCGCGCCCGCCCATCGAGGCGCGCGCCGTCATCGCGGCCGATGGCATTCACTCGGTGGTCCGCAAGGCCTTCTATCCCGATGAAGGCGCACCGCGTTTTTCGGGCCTCATGCTCTGGCGCGGCTCGATCGAGGGCGAGCCCTTTCTGGGCGGGCGAACCATGTTTCAGGCCGGTCACCTCAAGCAGAAATTCGTCTGCTATCCGATCTCGCGCGAGCTGGCCGATCAGGGCCGCGCGCGGATCAACTGGATTGCCGAGCTCGCTGTCTCGGGCGAGACCCCGGCCCGTCAGGACTGGAGCCGCAGGGTCGATGCCTCCGTCTTTCGGGAGCCCTTTGCGGGCTGGCGATTCGACTGGCTCGATATCCCGGCCCTCATCGACCGCACCGAGGCGATCTTTGAATACCCGATGGCTGACCGGGATCCGCTGCCCCGCTGGACCCACGGACGGATCACCCTGCTCGGCGATGCGGCCCACCCGATGTATCCGATTGGCAGCAACGGCGCCTCACAGGCCATTCTGGATGTGGAGGCCATGGTCGAGGCCCTGAAGGCCAGCGGCTTTGGTCGTACGACTGCCGATCCGACATCCGCATTCGAACGCTATGAAGCGGCTCGGCGCGAAGCCACCGCGCAGATCGTGCTGGGCAACCGCAAGGGCGGGCCGGATGAGGTGATGCGGCTGGCCGAGGAGCGTGCGCCCCAGGGCTTTGCCCATGTGCACGATGTGATTCCGCAGGCCGAGCTCGAGGCCATCTCGGCGCGCTACAAGCAGCTCGCGGGCTTCAGCCGCGAGCAGGTCAACCGTTAAACAGACCCAGTGCGCCCCGGCTCACCGGGAGCGCGGGCCATCGCTCAGTGCAGCACCAGCGGGTGCTGCATCAGGCCTTCGAAGTGGCTCAGAAAGTCATCGACCTCTTCAATCGACGGCTCGCCCGAGATGAGCTGATCCACATCGACCCGGAACTTGTCGGCCAGCGGGCCATCGAGAAAGATCTCTCGACGCCCGGTCTTGTCCATGATCTCGTAGCCGCCCGCAAAGCGTTCGCCTTCGACGGAACGGAATTCGACGACGCAATAGTTGGGACTGTTGTAGATCATCTGCATAGGGAGCCTCACCGGTCGGTATCTGCCTCATCGGCCTCGTACCGGAAAATTGAGGGCACACCGACGAACGTTCAAGCCTGACCGACGAATGACATTCCCGGGCCGGCCCAGGCCATCAGATCCAGGGCGGCCTGGTGGCCTGCCCGGGTGGAGTCCGTCAACAGCAGACGCTGGGGATCCGTCATCAGTCCGACCCGTTCGATGCGCGCCGCGCCGTGCGTACAGCCGGGTGCGACAGTGGCACCAGAGGAGCCCGTGGTCGCAGAGGAGCCTGTGGTCACAGAGGATTTTTCAGATGAGAGTGGGGTGATGCGACCCAGAGCCGCAGCCAGCGTGCGCTCGAGCCCCTCAAGATGGGTGCGGGCATCGGCCAGCACCAGCAGGTTTTCAAATGGGCCCTGGCGCAGCAACCGGCCCAGGGTGACCGAGACCACCGGGCCAGCCACACAGCAGTCGCAGGCCGCGGCCAGATGTTGAAAGCTCAGTCGGTCGCCAAACTTGGCCATCAAGGCGATTCGATCCAGGCCCAGATCCTGAAGGGCGCCCACGGCCAACAGGGCGATCCGATGGGACGCTGGCGCGGTGAGGCCAGCTCGCAATACACCAAGCGCATGGCCCGCCAGGTCGGCGCCGGGCAAGGCGGCGATCATCCGGACCCTCATGCCACTAACGCCGCCAGAAACCCGGGCTGAACAGCACAAAGACGATCAGCAGTTCAAGCCGGCCGGCCAGCATCGCAAAGGCCAGAATGCCGGCCTGTACACCGCTCAGTCCGGCGACATCGGGCGCCAGGCCCAGCGCACTGAAGGCCTCGCCGCCGTTGTTGAGCCCGGCCATCACCAGACCGAAGGCCGCCCCGCCATCGAGGCCCGTGGCCACCAGGGCCGCGGTCAGGCCCAGCAGGGTCACACCATAGAGCAGCATGAAACCGAGCACGCTCTGCACGACCTCGGGCGAGATCACCTGCCCTCCGAGCAGCAAGGGCCGTACGGCGCGCGGATGGCTCATGCGCAACAACTCCCTGAGGGCCTGCTTGATCAGGATCAGGGTCCGGATCATGCGAATGCCGCCACCGGTCGAACCCGACGAGGCCACCAGCGCGGCCAGCAGCATCAGCCACAGCGCTGGCAAGGGCGGCCAGTCGGGATCATGGATGCTGGCAAAACCGGCCGAGGTGGCCATCGAGACCGTGGCGAAGGCCAGATGACGCAGGTGCTCCAGCCAATCGCTTTCAGGCCGCTCGAGGACCGTCAGGCCCACCAGAGCCAGCAGGGATGCGAATACCAGCACGAGCACCGCTGCAGCCTCGGGATCGCGCTGGTAGGCGGCCAGCGAGCGCTGTCGCAGCGCAAGAAAATGGGTCGTGAAATTGAAGGCGGCCAGCAGCATGAAGACGATCAGCACGGCCTCGATATAGGGTGAGTCCCAATCATCGACGCCGCCACTGCGCGTGGAAAAGCCGCCCAGCGACACGGTGGACAAGGCATGACAGATTGCATCAAACACCGGCATGCCCACCGAGACCAGCGCGAGTCCGCAGGCCAGGGTCAACAGCAGGTAGACCAGCCACAGATAGCGGGCGGTCTGCATGATGCGCGGCGCCAGGCGCGTGTCCTTCATGGGGCCGGGTGTATCCGCCCGAAAGAGTTGCATGCCGCCCACGCCGAGCAGGGGCAACACCGCCACGGCGAGCACGATGATGCCCATGCCGCCCAGCCACTGAACGAGGTGACGCCAGAGCTGCAGGCTCTCGGGCCACCATTCGGGCGCGCCCAGGCGGCTCAGACCCGTGGTGGTGAGAGCGGCAAGGCCCTCGAAAAACGCTACATCGAAGCCGATTTCGGGGCGATGCAGCCAGAACGGCAGTCCGGCGATGGCCGCCATCGTCACTGTGGCCAGCACCACCAGCAGGCAACCATCTCGCGCAGGCAGATCCAACCGACTCTTGCGTCGCCACTGCGGCCAGCCCAGCGCGAGCCCGATCAGGGCCGCGGGTCCCGCCATGAAGGCCAGCGCGGCATGTGCGTCATCACCGATCCAGAGGGACCAGCCCAGCGGAATCAGGGCCGCGAGGGCCAAGCCGAGAATGAGGCCGCCCAGCAGGTGGGCAAGGGCGATCAGACGTCGCACGCGCGCGAGGATTCGTCAAAAGCCGCGATCATAGCCCTCAGTCGACCCGGGTGGGCGGTGGTTCGCCATAGACCTCGTGAGCGGCCAGCGCCACTTCATGCCGCAGCCAGGCCTGGTCAGGGCGATTTTCGTTGCGCCGATGCCAGAACATGTCGACATGCACCACGGGCATCTCCAAGGGCAGCCTTCGCCAGGTCAGTTGGCCTGCAATACCCGTGGAGCCAATGAAATGGTGAGGCAGGATGGTGAGCAGATCCGACTGAGAGACGACCTGCGCCGCCGTGAAGAACTCATTGACGGTGAGCACCACCCGCCGTCGGCGTCCGAGCGAGGCCAGTGCTTCATCGACAAACCCGAACGGGCGCCCCGAAAAACTCACCAGCACATGCCGTGCGGCGCAGTAGGTCTCCAGCGTGAGACGACCCTGCGCCAGGGGATGGTCCGCCCGCATCACCGCAACATACTCGCCATCGTAGAGCCGCTGGTGCGATACCGGGTCGGGGGTGCCGGCCTGCATGGTGGCATGATCGATGGCCGCAAGCGCCGCCGGAAAATAGCCCACCGCCAGATCAAGCTCGCCGCTGGCGAGCGCCCCTCGCGGATCGCGGCTGAGCAGTGGCCGTCCCCGGATCGACACCCCGGGCGCGACCGCCTGAAAGTGGCGCATCAGCGGTGGCATGAGGGAGGCCGCCGTGGCATCCGCCATGGCGATCACAAAGGTCTCGCGCGAGGCGGAAGGATCAAAACCCCGACCGGGCTGGACCGCTTCTCGCAGGGCGTCCAGGGCCGCCCTGACCGCAGGCCAGAGTTCGAGTGCCCGCGCCGTGGGCTCCACCCCATAGCCCGAACGCACCAGGAGATCGTCGTGCAGCGACTCTCGAAGCCGCTTGATGGCGTTGCTCACGGCCGGTTGGGTCATGGCCAGATTGCCCGCGGCGCGAGTGAGGTTGCGCTCGGTCATCACTTCGTCGAACACCCTCAGAAGATTGAGATCGAGGGTGCGAAAGTTGACGGGGACAGGGGGCAGGCTCATATCATCATTGTAGTGAATGATATGAATCATCAATCGTCATTGGAATTTCTTGTTGTTGCGCAGCATCATTGCTCCATCGACATCGCACGGATGTCTCACCTCACAGGAGCTGAACATGACTGCACTGACCCTTGCCCCCGGCGCCAATGTCATCGGCACGGTGACCCACGAAGGCGTTGAGCGTTTTTCCGAAGGCCTCGAGCACGCCAACAGCCTGCTCACCCGCGTGATCGCCTGGGTGGATGCCTTCATTGAAGAGCGCGCTGCTGCCCACAATGCCACCACGGCCGCCGCACTGGCCGCCGCCGATCATCGCGTGCTGGCTGAACTGCGTGCGGCCTACACCCGCAGCGAGATCAATGGCTGACCGTCAGGAAGCCTGGTTCGCAACGGGGCGCTTCGGCGCCCTGTGTCGTTTGGGCGCCCTGTGTCGTTTGGGCGCCCTGTGTCGTTTGGGCGCCCTGTGTCGTTTGGGCGCCCTGTGTCGTTTTGGGCGCCCTGTGTTGGCCTGAGCGCTCCGTGTTGGCCTGAGCGCTCCGATCTCTGGTTTCGATCGGAGCGCCCAAGCGTCGCCCGACGCTTATCGGCCGTACAGCACCTGCGGCAGCCACAGGCCAATCTCAGGAAACACGTAGAGCAGGAAGAGCGCCAGAATCTGGATCAGCATGAAGGGAATCATCCCCATGAAGATCTGATTCAGCGTGACATGGGGCGGCGCAACGCCCTTCAGATAAAAAGCGGCCATCGCGACGGGCGGTGACAGGAAGGCCGTTTGCAGGTTGAGCGCCACCAGCAGACCAAAGAACAGCGGATCCACGCCGAAGTTGTCGAGCAGCGGAATGAAGATGGGCATGAAGATCACGATGATCTCGGTCCACTCCAGCGGCCAGCCCAGAATGAAGATGATGGCCTGCGACAGCAGCAGAAACTCCACCTTCGACAGGCCCAGCGACATCACCCAGTTCTCGATCAGCTCCTGGCCGCCCAGCAGCGCAAAAGCGGCTGAAAAAATCGACGACCCCACGAAAAGCCAGCACACCATGGCACTGGTCTTGGCCGTGAGAAAAACCGATTCCTGCACGACACTGCGGTTGAGCTGCCGGTAGGCAGCAGCCAGCACCAGTCCCCCGATCGAGCCCACCGCGGCAGCCTCGGTCGGCGTGGCCAGCCCGAACACGATGGTGCCCAGCACCGCAAGAATGAGGAAAGCCAGCGGAAAGAACGACGACAGCAGCATCTTGAAGACCTCGAGACGCTCGAAGGTCAGCACGGCGTAGTAGGCCAGCAAGATGGCAATGAACGCTGCGGTCAGGCCCCAGAACCAGGCCGGGGCGGCCAGCCGCTCCGGGGTTGCTGCGGCGTCGGCCGTTGCGGCGCCCGCGCTCGCTGCCGAGCCGGTTGTCGCGCTGGCCTGAGAGGGCCCCGAACCCGACGGCTCGGCTACACCGCCGACTGCTGTGGGTCCCGTGGATGAGACTTCGGCCGACGAAGTCGAGGATTCCGTGGCGGGAGGCTCTGCCAGACCGGTGCCGCCCGAGCCCACAGACTTGTCCGCACTGTCATCGGTCGGCGGCTCCTGCAGCCCCCCGGACGAGCTCGTGGCGTCGGTGGAGGTTCCCCCGGTCATTTCAACCAGACCCGCTGCCTCTTCAACCGGCGCAGGCGCGGTGACTGCCCGCCACGACAGGCCGAGCACGGCGGCCACGCACAGCGCCGGCAACAGCGCCACGACCAGCTGCCGCAGGGCCTGGCCTGCACCGATACCCGCACGACCACTCAGGGCGCGGCCAATCACAGGCAGGGCACGCGCGCGGCCATGGCCCGCACTGAGCGCACGCAGAGCGGCCGACAGGGGTACCTTGCGCTCGGCCTCCGGCAGCGGGGGCATCAGCTCGGGCTTGAGCTTGGCCAGCACAATGACGTACACGATGTACAGACCCGCCAGCATGATTCCAGGGAAAAACGCACCCGCATACAGCTGCACCACCGATACCCCTGCAGTGGCGCCGTACACGATGAGCAGCACGGACGGTGGAATCAGAATCCCCAGGCATCCGCCGGCCGTGATGGCCCCCGCGGACACGCCGGTGCTGTAACCCGCACGCAGCATGGCAGGCAGGGCCAGCAGACCCATGAGCGTCACCACCGCACCCACGATGCCCGTGGCTGTGGCAAAGACTGCGCAGGTGAAGAGGGTGGCCACCGCCAGCGAACCCGGCACCCGGGCGAGCGCCAGGTGCAGGCTCTTGAAAAGCTTTTCGATCAGGTTGGCCCGTTCGACCAGATAACCCATGAATACGAAAAGCGGAATGGAGATGAGCACGTCATTGCTCATCACCGCATAGGCGCGCTGCACCATCAGGTCGAGGGTCTGGCCGATGGCCTGATCGGGCGCCCGCATGCGGTAGGCCACAAAGGCGAACAGCATGCCCATGCCCATGAGGGTGAAGGCTGTGGGGAATCCCAGCATGATGGCGACAACCACCAGCGCCAGCATCAGCAAGCCATAGTGGCCGCTCTGCATGTTGCCCCAGGGCATGAAGATGATCACGGCGAGCACGATGAGCGCCATGATCGACAGACCGAACAGCATCTCCTTGCGCATGATCAGCGGCTCCCAGCGCCGTCGGCGTTGACCATGGCCTTGAGCTTGTCGACATCGACCTCTTCGACATCCTGCTCGCGGGAAGGCCAGTCGCCGTCGCGCAGGCACACGATGCAGCGCAGAATCTCAACCACGCCCTGCAACAGCAGCAGCCCCCCGGCCAGCGGAATGATGGTCTTGAACGGATAGAGCGGCGGACCATCCGCGGTGATGGATGAATGCTCGTTGATTGCCCAGGAGTCGGCCGCAAAGGAATAACCGGCCCAGGCCAGGGCCACCACGCCCGGAAGGAAGAACACGAGATAGAGGATGAGGTCGAAGAAGGCCTGGGTACGCGGCTTGAAAAAGCCGTACAGGATGTCGCCACGAACATGCCCGTTCTTGGACAGCGTGTAGGCGCCCGCCATCATGAACAGCGTGCCGTACATCATGATCTGCACATCAAACGCCCAGGCATGGGGTTTGTTGAGCACATACCGGGCAAAGACCTCGTAACCGATCAGCCCGGTGAGGCCCACGATCAGCCAGGCGAAGGCCTGACCGATCCAGGTTGAGATGCGATCAACCGTCAAAAAGAAGCCTTGCATCGTGTCTTCCGTGGGGCTTTGGTACGAGCCCTGCAAACGAATCGGCCGCATGCAGGAATGCGGCCGCGAGAACGGGTTGCCCGGGCACCGCCTCGCGGGCCTGGGCATCGCGCCCGGTGCGCAAGCGCGCGCCGGGGCAGCGATTCAGACTTACTTCTTGCCGAAGTAGTGGTTGAAGGCCATGCGGCGATTGACGTTGGTGTCCATGTCCCAGGCCACGGCACGGGCCGCGAAGGCGCGCTGCGAATCGACGATCTCCTTGAAGAGGGCGTTTTCAGCCGACTTCTTCTTGACCACTTCGTCGTACACGGCCAACTGACGCTGCAGGATGGCATCGGGCGTCTTGTAGAACTTCACGTTCTGCTTTTCGCGCATCTCGATGTAGTCCTTGGAGTAGCGGTCCACAGCCTTCCAGGACATGTCGGCCGACGCAGCCTCGACGGCATTGTCGATGATGGCCTTGAGCTTGGGCGGCAGGGCATCGAGCTTGGCCTTGTTGAACAGGATCTCGAACTGCTCGGCATTCTGGTGAAAGCTCTGCAGCATGCAGACCTTGGACACATCGGGAAAGCCCAGCAGTCGATCGGACGAAGCGTTGTTGAACTCTGCTGCATCGAGCAGGCCGCGGTCCATGGCAGGAATGATCTCGCCACCGGGCAGGGCATTGACCGCCGCACCCATGGCCGTGAACACGTCAATCGAGATGCCCACCGTGCGGTACTTCAGGCCCTTGAGGTCTTCAGCCTTGGCGATGGGCTTCTTGAACCAGCCCAGCGGCTGGGTCGGCATCGGGCCGTAGACGTAGGAGTAGACATTGGCGCCCACCGCACCATAGAGCTTGTCGAGCAGGGCCTTGCCACCGCCGTACTTGTGCCAGGCGAGCAGCATGTTGGCGTCCATGCCGAAGGCCGGGCCCGAGCCCCACAGCGCCAGCGCGCTGTTCTTGCCGTAGTGATACACCACCACGCCATGGCCGCCATCGAGCGTGCCCTTGGAAACCGCATCGAGCAGGCCGAAGGCCGGCACGACCGAACCGGCCGGCAGCACTTCAATCTTGAGCTCGCCGCCGGTCATGTCGTTGACCTTCTTGGCGAAGTCGTTGGCGTATTCGTGAAAGATGTCCTTGGCGGGCCAGGTGCTCTGGAAGCGCAGCGAGGTGGTCTGGGCCTTGACGATGGCCGGAAAGCCGAGGGTGGCAGCTCCGGTAGCCACCGCACCGGTGGTCATGAACTTGCGGCGCAGTGAGGCGTTCGAGGTCATGGAGGTCTCCTGTCTTGAGGAAGTGGGGGGAAACGCGTGCGAAAAGGTGGCCGATGGTAGGGGCCACAGGCGCTGGTCGGGGCAATCCCGATCAACGTGCAGGGTATTCCGATGACGCCCTGATGAACAGGCTCAGAAGAATCCGACACCAACCTGAAACAACTGCTCCACTTTGGGAATCATCTTGCGATTGGCCACGAACACGATGACATGGTCGTCGGGCTCGATCAGGGTGTCGTGATGGGCAATCACCACCTCATGACGCCCGCCGATCCGCTCGCGAACCAGAGCGCCAATGATGGCGCCCTCAGGCAGGGCGATCTGCTCGATGCGCCGGCCCACCACCTTGCTGGATTTGGCGTCACCATGGGCGATCAGCTCCAGCGCTTCGGCTGCACCGCGCCGCAATGAGTGCACGGCCACCACATCGCCACGGCGCACATGGGTGAGCAGGCTGCCGATGGTGGCCTGGGCCGGCACGATGGCAATGTCGATCCGCCCACCCTCCACCAGATCGGCATAGGCCCGGCGATTGACCAGAGCGATCACGCGTCGTGCACCCATCTTGCGCGCGAGCAGCGAGGACATGATGTTGCTCTCGTCGTCCGACGTGAGCGCGCAGAACAGGTCCATGCTGCCCACGCTTTCTTCGTCGAGCAGGTCTTCGTCGGTGGCATCGCCCTGCAGCACCAGCACCTTGCCGGGCAACTCGGCTGCGATCGCCTCGCAGCGGCGGGCATCGCTTTCGATGATGCGCACATCCAGGCGCTCGCCCAACGCACGGGCCAGCCGCAAGCCGATCCGCCCGCCTCCGGCGATCATGACGCGGCGCACGGGTTGGTCCATCTTGCGCAACTCGGTCATCACGGTGCGGATGTGTTCGGTTGCGGCCAGGAAGAACACCTCGTCGCCGGGCTCGATCAGGGTATCGCCATCGGGATAGAGCGTGCGCTCGCCGCGAAAGATCGCCACGATGCGCGAATCAACCTTGGGAATGTGGGCCCGAATCTCGCGGATCGGGCGCTGCACGAGCTGCCCGCCTGCCACTGCCCGCACCGCGATCAGACTGAGGCGGCCATTGGCAAACTCGAGCACCTGCAGTGCTTCAGGAAACTCCACCAGGCGGGCAATGGTGTCGGTCACGGCCTTTTCGGGGACGATCAGGTGATCGACCGAAAAGGCGCCTTCGCCCACCAGCTCCGGATGGTCCTGAAATTCGGATGAGCGCACGCGGGCGATGCGCTTGGGCACATTGAAGCCCTGGGCCGCCAGATGACAGGCGACCAGATTGGTTTCATCGGACTGCGTCGTGGCGATCAGCATGTCGGCGTCTTCGGCGCCGGCCGCCCTGAGCACCGAAGGCGAGGCCGCATGGCCGTGCACGGTGCGCAGATCGAAGCGGTCTTGCAGCGCGGCCAGTCGCGCGGCGTCGTTGTCGATGACGGTAATGTCGTTGCGCTCGGAGACCAGGCTCTCGGCCAGCGACTCACCGACCCGGCCCGCACCCAGGATGATGATCTTCAAGTACGCCTCGAGCGGGTCTTCACGCGGACCCCGAGCCGTTCTTGCGAAAGGCGCCCTTGGACAGGTCGATGCCGAGCTGCTTGAGCTTGCGATAGAGGTGGGTGCGCTCCAGGCCGGTCTTTTCGGCCACGCGGGTCATGGAGCCCTGCTCGCGCGCCAGGTGGTGCTCGAAATAGGTTCGCTCGAAGGCATCGCGGGCTTCGCGCAGCGGCAGATCGAGCGGCAGTTCGCGCAAGACCCCCTGACCGCCACCGGCCGTGGAGCCGACGGCGGCCACACGCCCCACCCGATCCGCGCTGCCTGCGGCCAGGGCGACCGCCGCACTGCGACTCGCTGCGCCCCCCGCACCATTCATGCCTCGATCGGGCCCGGCGCTGTTCAGGCCCGCCGAGACCTCGAACGAAGGTACTGAAAATCGATCCGAATTCAGTGGGCCATCGCCCTCGGGCAACGCCCCCTCGAGCGCGGGATGACTTCCGAACGCATCCACCCCTTGAGCCGCTGGCCTGAAGTCGCCGGACTGCGTCGTGCCAGAGAGCCCCGTTGCCGAACCAAGTCCCGCCGGGGCGGGCTGAGGCCGCGGCACGCCCCGACTGATGGCTCGTCTGGCCAACCCGTTCTCGACCGTCTTGAGAAGCTTTTGAAGCGAGATCGGTTTTTCGAGGAAATCGAGGGCGCCGATGCGGGTGGCCTCGACTGCGGTATCGATGGTTGCATGGCCCGACATCATGATCACCGGCATGCTGAGCTTGCCGATCGCCGCCCATTCCTTGAGCAACGAGACTCCGTCGACCTCGGGCATCCAGATGTCGAGCAGGACCAGGTCGAGCTCCTGTTGATCGCGAACCTGCCGGGCCTGGGCCGCATTTTCGGCCAGCAGAACCGTGTGACCCTCGTCACCGAGAATCTCATTCAGCAATTCACGAATGCCGATTTCGTCGTCTACGACCAGAATGTCGGCCATCGAAGGGAGAGCTCCAGACCGGATGGACGTCAGGCCGGCGTTGAGGCCGATGCCCTCGGTGTTGCGGGAAAGCCTCGATTTTCGTCGGTTTTGACCAACTTCGACAAGCGGACAGTGACGCAGGCACCGATCGGCATGCCGGACTCGCTCAACTGATTCGACAACTCGATGCGTCCACCGTGCTCCTCGATGATCTTCTTGACGATGGCCAGGCCCAGACCGGTCCCGCGTGGCTTGTGCGTCACATAGGGCTCAAATGCGCGCTCAAGCATGCCCGCGGGAAAGCCCGGGCCATTATCGGTCACCGAGAGAATCACACCGCTCGTCTGGCCCTCCCGAATGCGCCGCCGCAGCGCCACCTCGACACGGATCTGCGGTTGACGCTCCGCGGATTCGAGCGCGTTCTTGACGAGATTGAGCACGACACGCCGCAGCTGGCTGGCATCGCCAAGCACCAGCGGCAGATCGGCGTCGAATCGCAGCACCAGCCCCCCTGAGGCTTCCTGGGGGGCATACAGCGTCGCAACATCGTGCACGATGTCCTGGAGATCAAGCGGGGCCAACTGGGCGGCTGGCAAACGCGCATAGTCGCTGAACTCATCGACCATGAGCTTCAGGCTCCCCACCTGCTCGACAATCGTGCGTGCATTGCGCGCCAGCAGCTGCGCCTCTGCGGCAGGCAGCTTGTCGGCGAGCTTGTGCTGCAGCCGCTCGGCAGCGAGCTGGATCGGCGTGAGCGGATTCTTGATCTCGTGGGCCAGGCGGCGCGCCACTTCGCCCCAGGCCAGCCCGCGCTGCGCAGCCACCACCTCGCTCACATCATCGAACACCACGAGTGCGCCGGCCTGCGCGCCCGGCAGCAGGGCCCCCCTGACCAGCAGGGTCTGCGCGGGCGCCCCCCTGAGATCCGCTGACGCAGGACGCTCCTGGGCCCCCAGCGGGCTGAGGCTGAACTGGCGCTGCCAGCCAGGGGGTTCAGCAGGATCGAGCGCATCGAAGGCCTCGATGATCTGACCGGACACGGACGCCAGGCGGGGCAACTCACTCAAACTGCGGCCCTGCATCTGAGCGGGTTCGGTCCCCAGAATTCGCGCGGCTCCTTCATTGGCCAGCACCACCTGGCGTGCTTCATCAAGCACCAGTACGCCGGCGGTGAGATTGCCCAGCACACTGGCCAGTTGTGCATTGGCGCGCTCAAGGGCCCGCTGGTTGCGCTCGACAAGCAGTCGAGCTTCTTCCAGCTGTCGGGTCATGGCATTGAAGGACTGTGTGAGCACCCCCAGCTCATCGCGGCCGGTGTAGTCCTTGACGGGCCTGAAATCACCCCCGGCCACCGCCCGGGTGCCGGCAGCCAGCATCGCAAGCGGGCCGATCAGCCAGCCCGCGAGCAGAAAAGACGCGGCCACTGCGGAGAACATCGTGAGCAGGAGCGTCACCGTCATGGTGATTCGGAAGATGCGCTTGAGGCCCGATCGGGCCAGGGCGAGTTCCTGATAGTCGCGCCATCCCTGAGCCACGGCTTCGGCATTGCCCGCCAGGGTCTGCGGCACCGGCTGCAGAAACTGCAGCAAGCGAGCGTCTTCGCCGAGCGAACCCCCGCCCACAATCGGTTCGATCACCCGCAAACGCAGGCCCCGGGCTTCGCCTTGGGCATCGACCGGTTCGACCACCGCCAAGCCTCGCCCCGACCTCGCCTGACGCACGACAGAAGGTGGCGGCAGATCAGGAACCAACTGGGTGAGACTCCCGCCGCTGGCCTGCAGGATCCGGCCGCTGGCCGTGATGATCAGAGCCTCCTGGACCTGCGCGCGTTCCCGACCCTGTTCAAGCAGCGATCGCCATTGCGAAGCTGGCTGTTCGGCAAGCTCGCTGGCCAGATTACGCGCTCGCGACTGCACATCGGCGAGCAGAGAATCAAGCGACGCCCTGCCCAGCGTCAGACCCGACTCAAGTGCGCGCTCCATGGGCACGTCGTACCAGGATTCGACCGAGCGTCCGAGAAACTGGACCGCCACCAGATAGATGAGCAGGGCCGGCAGCAGGGTCATGGCCACAAAGGCCCCGGCCATGCGAGCCATCAAGCGGGTGCCGAAGAGTCCGGCACGCCATCGCTGCCACAGACGCCAGGCCAGCGTGAGGGCCAGCGCCAGCAGACCCAGGCCGACGATCAGGTTGAGGCCAAGCAGCAGGGCGTAGTGTTCTTCGAGAAGGCGATCGTTGCCACTGGCCACTGCCAGCAGGGTGATCAGCACTGCCCCTGCCCCGAGCGAGGCAAACAGCGCATAGCGCAGGGCTCGGGCGCCCGAGCGTTGTTCGAGCGCGCTCAGGGGGCGGGCCTCAGGGAAAAGCGCTTCCACTCGGAGGGCGGCGCCCAGTTGCGCTGCGTGAGCGCGGAAAACTGGAAAGACTTGGGCAAGGCTTCGGTATCGAGCCTCAGGCGCAAACGGGCCTCGTAGGTCTGACCGGCCACTGCCCGCTCGCGCGGCATGACCCGCCATTGCCTCAAACGAGACAACGAGGCCAACGCATCGGCCAGGCTGCTGTGAGACTCAGCCACCCCATTGAGCAACAATCGGTACTGACGGGTCAAGGCATGCCAGGCCAGGCGATGGGTCTGCGTGGCTGAGGCGACCTGCTCATCCCACCAGTACCATCGTGAACGACGCAGCTCGAACTCGACCACGAACTGCAACACCACACCTCGATTGACGGCTTCTTCGAGCGTTGCATTGAGGGGCAGCAGAAAATCGGCTGAAAGCTCCCATGATTCGCCGTCGAAGGACGGAACGAGTGCGGCCTGAAGGACCGAAATGGGATCAGCGCTGCGAGCGGCCGGCGTCCAGACTGTCAACACCGCCATCGACAGCGCCGCGATGGCAGTGCGTCGCTTCACGGGCGTCGGGTCAGTCGGGCATGAAAGAAACCGTCGTGCTCCCGGTTTGGCTGCGCAAGCGGAAAAAGCTGCGCGACCGGTTCGCGGGAGCCGTCTGGCCAGGTCCAGAAAAGGGCTTCGCGAAGGGCATCGGGATGCCGCTCCAGGAAGGCTCGAATCATCTGTTCGCCCTCTTGCGGGAAGACCGAGCAGGTGACGTAAAGCAATGTACCACCCGGACGAAGCAGCGGCCAAAGAGCATCGAGCAGCTTTTGTTGGGTTCGCATCAGTGTGGCGAGATCACCACGCCGACGCAGCCAGCGGACATCCGGATGTCGACGCAAGATGCCTGAAGCACTGCAGGGTGCATCAAGCAGGATGCGATCGTAGGGCTCGCCGTCCCACCAGCGATCCGGCTCGGCCGCATCAGCCGATCGAACCTGAACCTGCGGGCCGGACAGCCCAAGGCGGCCAAGGTTGTCTTCGATGCGTCGACATCTTGCGGGGTCGATATCCAGTGCGGTCAGGCGCACATCGGCCAGCTCGAGCAGGTGCCCCGTCTTGCCCCCCGGCGCGGCACAGGCATCGAGAACCCGCTCACCTGCCTGTGCCCCGAGCAGCGGAGCACTGAGCTGCGCCCCGGCGTCCTGAACCGACCACCAACCCTCAGAAAATCCTGGAATCTCGGTCACGGGCAACGCCCGCTCGAGGGCCAGCGCCTGCGGGCCGAGCGCGCGGGTGGCTACGCCCGAAGCGGCCAACACTTCAGCCAGCCTGTCGCGGCTCATGCGCCGGGCATTGGCCCGCAGGACAAGCGACGCCTGCTGATTTCCCTGCTCGATGACCGTGACCCATTGATCAGGCCAGGCAGGGCGCAGCACATCGATCCACCAGCGCGGCAGGTTGTATTTCGCCTCGGGGTCGCGTCGGGCTCGGACACACAGTGCCTCGCGTTCGCGCCCGAACCGGCGCAGGGTGGCATTCATGAAGCCCGCCGCAGCGGACAGGGCAGGCGGGCCTTGCCTGAGCGTGACAACCGCCTGATCGACCACGATCGCTGCGGGTCGCTCGCCCGAGATCAGCTGTTCCAGCGCGACCCACTGAAGGGCCGCAATGCGGGAATTCGGTCTGCGTTCATTGAGTTGCTCGCTCAGCGCCCGCAGCAGACCCCAGCGGCGCACGCATCGATAGGCCATATCCCTTGCCGGCCCTCGGGACGAGGCCGGCAAGGCTTCACAGACGACATCGAGTGCGTCGGGCAGGCGCTGCCCGCCTTGAAGCGCAAGCAGCGCATCGGCCGCAGCAAGCATCTCATCGCCGAGCGGGGCGCGCTGCGGCGTCATCGACCGGGCCCGTGAGGCAGTGTCGCGGTGCGACGGGCAGTCAACCGCGACCGAACCCGCCGCGCCGGGCTGCCATGTCCATCAGTCGAGCCACTCGCTCCTCGGTGGCCGGATGGGTGGAGAACAGACCGCGCAACCCACCTCCGGAGAGCGGGTTCATGATCATCATCTGGGCAGTCGCTGGATTGCGCTCGGCGGCTTCAAGCGGGATGCCCTGGGCATAGCGATGAATCTTGTCGAGAGCGCTGGCCAGCGACTGCGGGTCGTCCGCAATCTCGGCACCCAGACGATCGGCCTCGAACTCGCGGGCCCGCGAGATCGCCATCTGGATCAGCATCGCTGCAAGCGGTGCGAGGATGGCCAGGGCGATGGAGGCGATCGGGTTGGAAGGCCGACCCTCGCTGTCGCGCCCACCGAAGAACATGGCGAAGTTGGCCAGGGCCGAAATGGCGCCCGCCATGGTCGCCGATATGGTGGAGATGAGGATGTCCCGATGCTTGACGTGGGCCAGCTCATGCGCCATCACGCCGCGCAGCTCGCGGGCGTTGAGCACACGCAGGATGCCGGTGGTGGCCGCGACCGCCGCATGCTCCGGGTTGCGGCCGGTGGCAAAGGCATTGGGGGCTTCCTCGTCGATGAGGTAGACCCGCGGCATGGGCATCTGCGCCCGCTCGGCCAGTTCGCGCACCATGCCATAGAACTGCGGTGCGCTGGTTTCGTCCACCTCGCGGGCGTTGTACATCCGCAAGACCATCTTGTCGGAGAACCAGTAGGCAAAGAAGTTGGACACCAGGGCAAATCCCAGCGCCAGCAGCATGCCTTGCTGGCCGCCCATGGCGCCACCCAGCATCATGAACAGCGCCGTGATGGCCGCCATGAGCATTGCCGTCTTCATCCAGTTGAACATTGCATCAGCCTCCGCTGAAATCAGGAAACCGGAGAGTCATGAAACAGACCCGCTCCGTGAGAGTCAAGTGGGGGCCCTTGCCCCGGATTCAAGTCGCACCGGAAGGCTCAGACAGGCGCACCCGACTCGAGCCGATCCCCGGGCTTGATTGACGCGCCTGCCAGCCACTCTCGAACGGCCAGCCTGCGTCCACCCGGGCGCTGCAACTCGATCAGATCGATGGCCTGCGAACCCTCTGGACCGCAGGCTACCGTGAGCCCGCGAGCGGATGCCTGGATTACCGTGCCTGGCAAGGGGTGTTGCTGCGCCTGGGACCCCGCGGCCTGCACGGGTTTTGGCTGCGGCGCGCCGCCCTCCAGGGGCTCGGCCCAATCATGGACACGGGCGCGCCAGATCTTGAGCGGTTGATCTCCGGGCAGGCTTGCCGTGCAGCCAGGCACCGGGTCGAAGGCACGGATGCGATCCACCAGGGCCTGCGCGGGCAGAGAGAAGTCGAGCCGGGCGGTGTCGCGGGTGAGCTTGTGCGCATAGGTCACGCCCTCGGCCGGCTGAGACTCACTGGGAAGAGCGCCTGCCTGAAGCAGGGCCAGCGCCTGCACGATGGCCTGTCCTCCGAGTTCGGCGAGCGCATCGTGAATCTCGCCCCCGGTAGACTCGGGCCCGATCGAAAGACGCTGCACCAGACGCATCGCTCCGGTGTCGAGACCGGCATCCATCTGCATGATGGTGATGCCGGTTTCTCGATCACCCGCCTCGATCGCTCGCTGGATGGGTGCGGCCCCCCGCCAGCGTGGCAACAACGAAGCATGAATGTTGAGACAGCCCAGGCGGGGCAGATCAAGCACAGCCTGCGGCAGGATCAGCCCATAGGCGGCCACCACCATCAGGTCGGCCTTGACTTGCGCCAGTTCGGCCTGCGCAGCGGTATCGCGCAGGCTCGCGGGCTGCGACACCGTCAGCCCATGGGCCAGTGCCCATTCCTTGACCGGGCTGGCAACCAGTTTTTGTCCGCGCCGGGCGGGCTGATCGGGGCGGGTCAGAACCCGGACGATGTCATGCCCTGCCGCGTGCAACGCAGCCAGTGCACGCTCGGCAAAAACGGGGGTTCCGGCGAAGATCAGGCGCAATCGGATCGCTCAGGCCGCCTCGCGGTGCGGTTTGTCGGCTTTATCGGTCTTCTCGGCCTTGATCATCTTGCTGCGAATCCGATTTTGTTTGAGTCGGGAGAGGTACTGGACGAACACCCGCCCGCGCAGATGATCCATTTCGTGCTGGATGCAGACCGCAAGCAATCCATCGGCCTCGAGTGTGAACGACTGACCCTGGGCATCGAGCGCCCGCACGGTGATGACCGCGGGCCGCTCCACGGTGTCATAGATGCCTGGCACGGACAGGCAGCCTTCATCGCGCTCGGAGGTTTCTTGCGAAACCGCAATGATTTCGGGATTGATCAGGACCTGCAGCGCATTACGCTCTTCGGAGAGGTCGATCACGATCACCTGCTCATGCACGTTCACCTGAGTGGCGGCCAGCCCGATCCCCGGGGCGGCATACATGGTCTCGGCCATATCGGCGACCAATTGTCGGATGCGGTCGTCCACCGCGGCCACCGGACGGGCTACGGTATGCAGGCGGGAATCGGGGTAGCGAAGAATGTCAAGTAGTGCCATCGACCTAAGACTTCCGTTCAGCCCTGATGAGGGTTGGCAGGGTTCCTACCCACGTACCATGACGACATCGCAGGCATGCTCAACAGGCATCGCAACATGATCAGGAATCCTAGCACGCTGATTCGCACGGCCGTACTCTGCTCCGCGCTCTGGCTGGGGGTTTGCAGCCCAGCCCTGGCGACGGACACCGCCCCGGTCCAGATCGCCCCCAATGCGCCCGATCGCTACACGGTCGTGCGCGGTGACACGCTCTGGGGTATCGCGGGCCGCTTCCTCAGTGCGCCTTGGCAGTGGCCGCAAATCTGGCAGCTCAACCGCGAACAGATCGCCAACCCCCATCTGATCTATCCGGGTGATGTGGTCATCCTCGATCGCTCAGGTGGCGTACCTCGCCTGCGCCTCGCCCGGGAGGCAAGTGCATCCGGCGTGAACGGATCCGGCTCGATGGGCGGCCTGCCACTCGTCCGATTGCAGCCCGGCGCACGAGCCCAGGCCCTGGCCGCCCAGGCGCTGCCCACCCTGCCTGCGGCAGCCATCGAGCCTTTCCTGAACCGACCCTGGATTCTCGATCCCGCCGATCTGGCTGAGCACCCCCGAATCGTCGGCACCCAGGATGGTCGCATCTATCTGAGCCGGGGCGACCTGGCCTACGCACGCGGACTGCCCGCCGATGCACCCGAACACTGGCACGTTTACCGACCGGCGCGTCCACTGCTCGACCCCACCACCCGCCAGCCGCTGGCCTGGGAAACCCTGTTCGTCGGCACCGCCCGCCTGATGCGCGCAGGCGACCCCGCCACATTTCGCATCGAGTCCAATCAGGAAGAAATCGGCGAGGGCGATCGTCTGGTCCCGGCCAGCGCAACCGTGCTTCCCAGTCTCGCCCCTCGTGCCCCCGAACAAGCGCTGCAAGGCCAGATTCTCTCGGTCTATCGGGGTGTCGAGTCCGTCGGTCGGCACAGCGTGGTTGCCATTTCCCCTGGCGCCCAGGCGGGTCTCGAGATCGGCCATGTCCTGCGGGTCTTGAGTGGCCGGCGCCAGATCATCGATCGAGCCACCCGCGAACCCGTGCTGTTGCCTCAAGAGCCCATCGGTGAACTGGTGGTGTTCCGGGTCTTCCAGGGCATTGCCTATGGTCTGGTCACTGGGGCGTCGGAGGCCATCTCGGTCGGTGCGGCGGTCGCCTCACCCCGCCAGATCGCCCCTGGCAGCGGATCGACTGCAGCGGTCGCCGCTCCACGCTGAAAGCAATCCCGAGTTTGCAGGGCGATCGCGCCCTGCCAGCCCCGCTCGAACATGCAAAACAGATCCCATGATCTGAGGGCCTGGCTGCGTCTGACGCTCACCGAGGGGCTCGGATCAGTCGGGTTGGCTCGCCTGCTGCAGCACTTCGGTTCGCCTCAGGCCGTGCTGGGTTGCGAAGGTCGCGCGCTCGAAGCCATCGGACTGAAGCCCGTGGTTGTGCGCGATCTACTGCAGCCTGGGCCGAAGTCTCTGGCTCGGGTGGAGCACGCCCTGGAGTGGGCGGAACGTAGCGGGGGACAGCTCATGACCCGCACGGATCCCGACTATCCCGCCTGGTTGGCCGAGATCCATGACCCCCCCGGGGTGCTTTATGTCCGCGGTGCCAGACGGTGGCTCAACCAGCCCATGCTCGCCATCGTCGGATCCCGAAACGCCACCCTGCATGGCATCGAGACCGCCACCGAACTGGCCACCCAACTCTCGCAAGCCGGCTGGACCATCGTGAGCGGACTGGCCCTGGGCATCGACATGGCCGCCCATCAGGGCGCGCTTGAGGGTCCGGGTTCCACCGTTGGCGTGATGGGTTGTGGCATCAACCAGATCTACCCGCGCCGTCATCAGCGGCTGGGTGAGCAGATTGCCGAGCGAGGCGCACTGATCAGCGAACTGCCGCCTGACACGCCACCGGCTGCCGCATTTTTCCCGCGTCGCAACCGTCTGATCGCAGGCTTGGCGCATGGCGTCGTGGTCGTGGAGGCAGCTTTGCAAAGTGGGTCGCTCATCACGGCCCGCTTGGCCGGCGAGGCTGGACGCGAGGTTTTTGCAGTCCCCGGACCGGTACGCTCGGGCGTCTCAAGGGGCTGTCATCAACTGCTGCGCGAGGGCGCCACACTGGTGGAATCCTCGGCGGACATCCTCAACGTCTGTCGGGCCCCAAACCTGTCCATGCCGGGATGCACCGCCCCCGAAAAGACCCTGGCCCAGACACTTCATCGCCTGCCTGGTGCATCTGGCGGTTGGCCTCAAGACCCTCTGAAGCAGCGCATCCTGGCGGCGCTTCAAGGCGGAGCCGCCCATCCCGATCAACTTGCGGCCCACCTCGGTCTGCCGGTTCATACGCTGTCCTGTGCCCTGCTCGAACTCGAGCTTCAGGGATGGCTGATCACCGGTGCGCAAGGGCTGCTCAGCCCCTGTCAGCCGGGGCATCAACTTGCCAGTGCGCAATTCCGGCTCTTATGATGGGCCCCCTTTTATAACGACCCCTCCATGGGAAAAGCCCTCATCATTGCGGAAAAACCTTCGGTTGCCGCCGACATTGCCAAGGCGCTCGGAGGCTTCACCAAGGCAACCGATTACTTCGAAAGCGACGAATATGTCCTCTCGTCGGCCGTCGGTCATCTGGTGGAAATCGCCGCGCCCGAGGCCTACGAGGTCAAGCGGGGCAAGTGGTCGTTTGCGCACCTGCCGGTCATTCCGCCGCAGTTCGATCTGCGCCCGATCGACAGGAGTGCCGACCGCCTCAAGCTGCTGGCCCGGCTCATCAAGCGCAAGGATGTCGATCGGCTGATCAATGCCTGCGACGCGGGCCGCGAAGGCGAACTCATCTTCCGGCTGATCGCCCAGCATGCCAAGGCCCGTCAGCCCGTACAGCGCCTGTGGCTGCAGTCCATGACGCCCACGGCCATCCGCGATGGCTTTGCCAGCCTGCGCAGCGATGATCAGATGATGCCGCTGGCCGATGCCGCGCGCTGCCGCTCGGAGGCCGATTGGCTGGTGGGCATCAATGGCACCCGGGCCATGACGGCCTTCAACTCCCGCGATGGCGGGTTCTTCCTGACCACCGTGGGTCGGGTTCAAACCCCCACGCTCGCCATCGTCGTCGAGCGCGAAGAGCGCATCCGCAAGTTCAAGCCTCGCGCCTACTTCGAGGTCAAGGCCACCTTCGCGGCTCAGGCCGGCGAGTACGAAGGCCGATGGTTCGATCCGGCCTTTCAGCGTGGTGCCGATACCGATGCCCGCGCCGAGCGCCTGTGGGACGAAGCCAAGGCCAAGGCCATCGTACAGGCCTGCACGGGCCAGCCTGGCACGGTCACCGAGGAGTCCAAACCGGCCACCCAGGCGCCGCCCGCGCTCTTCGATCTGACCAGCCTGCAACGCGATGCCAATGGTCGTTTTGGTTTTTCAGCCAAAACCACGCTGTCGCTCGCCCAGGCCCTCTACGAAAAGCACAAGGTCCTCACCTACCCCCGAACCGATTCCAAGGCCCTGCCCGAAGACTATGTCGGCACGGTCAACCAGACCCTCGCACAACTGGGCGATACCCCAGGCTTTGGCAGCTTTGCACGGCAGATCCTCGATCAGGGCTGGGTGAGGCCCAATAACAAGCGCATTTTTGACAACAGCAAGGTCTCGGACCACTTCGCCATCATCCCGACCGGACAGCCTCCCCGTGGCCTGTCCGAGGCCGAGCAGAAGGTCTATGACCTGGTGGTGCGCCGGTTCATGGCCGTGTTCTTTCCGTCAGCCGAATTCAAGGTCACCACCCGCATCACCACGGTCGCCGACCATGCCTTCAAGACCGAAGGCCGCGTGCTGGTCAATCCCGGTTTTCTGGCCATCTACGGCCGTGAGGCGATCGAGCAGCGCAGCGCCGACGCAGAAGGCAAGGGCAGTGATGGCAAGGCGGGCGAGTCCGGCGCCAACCTCGTGCCCGTGGCCGCCAACGAAAAGGTGCGCACCGAGCAGATCGAGGCGCTTTCACTCGCCACCCGGCCACCGGCACGGTTCAACGAAGCCACCCTGCTCTCGGCCATGGAGGGGGCGGGCAAGCTTGTCGATGATGAAGAGCTGCGCGAGGCCATGGGCGCCAAGGGCCTGGGCACACCGGCCACACGGGCTCAGATCATCGAGGGTCTCATCAACGAGAACTACCTGATCCGCGAAGGGCGTGAGCTGATCGCCACGGCCAAGGCCTTCCAGTTACTGACCCTGTTGCGTGGCCTGGGCGTGGCCGAGCTCACCATGCCCGAACTCACTGGCGAGTGGGAGTACAAGCTCTCCCAGATCGAGCGCGGACAACTGGCGCGTGATGACTTCATGGGTCAGATCGCCGACATGACCAAGCTGATCGTAGAGCGTGCAGCGGGCTATGGCACAGCCGATGTCCCGGGAGATTACGTCACGCTCACCACACCCTGCCCAAAATGTGGGCAGACCGTGCGGGAGAACTATCGTCGCTTTGCCTGCACCGCCTGTGACTGGTCGATCACCAAATCGCCCTCTTCACGCCTGTTCGAACCCGCCGAGGCCGAGCAGTTGATCCGCGAGCGCACCATCGGTCCGCTCCAGGGTTTTCGAAGCAAGATGGGTCGGCCGTTTTCAGCCATCCTCAAGCTGGTCGAGCCCGACAGCAAGCTCGAGTTCGACTTCGGTCAGTCCGATGCAGAAGAGGAGCGCGACGCACCGGTGGATTTTTCGGGGCATCAGGCCCTGGGGGCGTGTCCGGTCTGCCAGTCGCAGGTCTTCGACCACGGCATGTTCTATGTCTGCGAGCACTCGGTGGGCCCAGCCCGGACCTGCGACTTCCGTTCGGGCAAGGTCATTCTCCAGCAGGCCATCGAGCCCTCACAGATGAGCAAGCTGCTTGCCGAGGGTCGTACCGACCTGCTCACGGGTTTCATCTCCAACCGTACTCGCCGACCCTTCAAGGCCTATCTGGTGCGCAAGCCCGATGGCAAGGTCGGCTTTGAGTTCCAGAAAGGACCTGCTCCCAAAGGCGAGGCAACCGCAAAAGGAGAGGGCGTGCCGCCTGCCGAGGGAACCCCCGGTCCGACCCGCAAGACCGAAGCGAGTACACGGGGCAAGGGCGGTACCGCAGTCACCCGGGGCGCTGCGACCAAAACTCAGGCGGTCAAGACCGCAGCGGCTCGAAAACCGTCCACCCGAAAAGCCTGACCCGCGCGGCGGATCCCGAGTGCACGCTCCCGGATTCGATGCGCCCGATGGCGCGAGCGTTTTTCGTTTGATCCGGCGCCCGGGCTAGCGTAAGACAACCCACGACTGCAGGGCGAGCTGCTCAGCCGCACTCAGCTGCGCGAACTCAAGGCTGTCGCAGCGCTCCCAGATCATGCGGCCATAGACCCCTGCCAGCAGAGCGACCTCGCGTGTGAGCGCCGACTCGGGTCCGCTCGCGGGTTGGGCTGCACGGGCACGATTGATTGCGGCTTCGAGGTCGGTGATGGAAACGCAGGCGGGCATCGAGACAAAACAACCGATCAGTAAAAGGGCGGTCAAGCTAGCACAATCGCTGCAGAGGTAAGGTTTCGCCCCGCCATCGCGTTTTGCCTTGCCATTCCTGACAACAGGTAACCTAGGCAGATGTCTGCCTTTGCACCATCCGACTTGCCTGAGCCCGACTGGGTCTTCGGTTATGGCTCGCTGATCTGGAATCCCGGATTTGATTATCAGGAGACCGTACTCGCAAGAGTCCATGGGTATCGCCGGTCCTTTTGTATCCGCTCGAACCGCTACCGAGGCACACCTGCAGCGCCAGGGGTGGTCCTGGGCCTGGCGCAGGGTGGCTCATGCATCGGAATGGCCTTCCGACTCGACCCAGCCCATCGGGCGGCTGCAGTCAAGTCTCTGTTCGACCGTGAAATGCCAGGCCAGCTCTATGTACCGCGCATGGTCGAAGCTCTTCCACTCACCGGTGCCCCGCCCGTGCGCGCCCTGACCTTCGTGGCCAACACCACGCACGCTGCCTTCATGCTTCTGCCCGATGAGGAGGTGCTGCGTCGCCTTCGTCACTGTGCCGGCGAGCGCGGGCCCAACCTGGAATACGCTTTGCGCACCCATGAAAGTCTGCGGGCCCACGGTGTGCGCTGTACCGTACTCGAGCGCCTGGTCCGGTCTCTGTCTATGGGCGAAGGGAAGACCCGATGAGCGCGCCCACGGACCGCGCCCCTCGTGGTGCAGGGCCGCGTGACATCCTGCGCGATCTGGGTCCAACCCAGGCGGTCAATGCCCTCGTGGGATTTCTCTTCGCGGCCACCGGGCCGGTGGCGATCATCCTGTCGGCAGGCGCTCAGGGCAATCTGTCGCAGACCCAGCTGGCTTCATGGATCTTCGGCAGTTTTTTTGTCAATGGCCTGCTCACCATTGTCTTGTCAGCATGGCATCGCACGCCCCTCATCCATTTCTTCACGATTCCGGGCACGGTTCTTGTTGGACAGGCGCTCGGGCATGCGCCATTGGCCCAGGTGGTGGGCGCCTTCATTGCCACCGGAGTGCTGATCAGCGCCCTGGGTCTGACCGGCTGGATGAAACGCGCGCAGGCGGCCGTGCCCATGCCGATCGTCATGGGCATGGTGGCTGGCGTGTTCCTGCGATTTGGTACCGATGTGATTCGGGCCCTGCATGATGATGTCTGGATCGCTGCGCCGATGGTGCTTGCATTTCTTGTTCTGAGTGCCGCTCCTCGCTTTGCCCGTTGGATGCCGCCCATGATCGGCGTCCTGATGGTCGGCGTGATCGCCATTGCGCTGCAGGGCAAGGCCAGTTGGCCGCAGGCATCGAGCCTGGCTTTGAGCATGCCGGTGCTGCAATACCCCGAATGGTCCTGGCCCATCCTGCTTGAACTGGTCGTTCCGCTGGCGATCACGGTGCTGGTTGTCCAGAACGGGCAGGGTCATGCGGTGCTGCAGGCTGCCGGGCATCAGCCCCCGGTCAATACCGTGACGCTGGCCTGCGGGCTCACCTCGATCCTGACCGCCTGGGTCGGTTCGGTCAGTACCTGTCTGACCGGCCCGACCAATGCCATCGTCTGCTCCGGCGGACCGCGTGAGCGTCACTACAGCGGCGCCGTGCTGGTCGGTGTGCTGGCGCTCATCTTTGGTGCTGCCTCAACCGCAGCGACTGCGCTGCTGCTCGCTGCCCCCGCGGCCTTTGTGGCCGTGCTTGCGGGCCTGGCCATGATCCGGGTGCTCGGTGGCGCCTTCGGTACGGCTTTTGGCGGCAGTCACAGCATGGGCGCGCTCACCGCCTTTGTGATCACCGTGGCCAATCTACCCTGGCTCAATATCGGGGCGCCATTCTGGGGACTGGTTGCCGGCCTCGCTGTGTCGTGGCTGCTGGACCCCAAACCCTGACCCGGGTTCATGCCGCAATAAGCGACGCCTCTGTCTGCCACCCTCAACGTACCTTCCACGCAACCATAACGTAACTCTCGAGCACCTTTCCACTTACCTTCCACGAACCCACGCGCACTGACCTCCATGCAAATGCCCCGCAATCCCGACCTCATCCGGCCCGTGCTTGCGGTTCTCGCCCTGCTCGGCTTGATCGGCGTGAGCCTGTGGGTGCTCGCGCCCTTCATCGGCCCCATGATCTGGGCGGTCACGATCGTGATTGCCACCTGGCCTCTGATGCGACGCCTGCAGCGGCTGATGTGGGGCAGCCGGGTCGCTGCAAGCACGGTCATGACGCTGGCCCTGCTGGCTGTTTTCTTCGTTCCGCTGGGACTCGCGATCAATACCGTGCTCGACAATGCCGACACGGTGATCGGCTGGATTCGCAAGGCGGCCACGACGCTGCCAGACAGTGAGCCGCCCACGTGGTTGGCCAACCTCCCCCTGATCGGAACCCGCGCGGCGGATCTCTGGCGCGAGGTCACCACCCAGAATCTGGGACCGCTGCTGTCTCGCATCACGCCCTATGT